>JAABUO010002272.1_pt1 | contig 23642 bp, 26 predicted proteins | sample 5559291 | NCBI WGS metagenome assembly JAABUO01 (sample SAMN10711878, study PRJNA513372) | rock metagenome | isolation source: Antarctica rocks | place: Antarctica: Victoria Land, Finger Mt sud
TAACTATGAATGAGTATATACAATTTACCCCATTACCAATTGTTGTGTAGTTGCCACGGCGTAATCGGGAGCATCTGATCTGATTTCGAATTTGGTCGCGTTTTGATTCGTTGAATGGCGGATTCTGATTGGCCAGCTGCCCCACCCACCCTATATTTAACGTGAACAAGTGACGGCACAAAGGAGTCATAGAGAATAGGCCCTGTTGCATGGAAGACGCGCTTCAGGCCTAATCATTGTGCAATCCGTTTGCCAGTGACAGCGCTAGCAAGGCGCAAGGTATCGCAGCCGACATAAATGAAACTCCTCTCCAGACTCTTCCGCTCTACGTCGATGGACACCGATACAGGTAAAGGACAGAAGAAGCGGAGAAAGCAGGTAGCTCTGTCGGGCACTCAGAATGCCATGCTGCCACCTATGGAGTGCGTAACCCCACAAGGCCACAAGTCCACCATTTCGCACAGATCTGTGACTGGCGGGACAACTTCCCCAGGATCGAATAATACTGGAAACACGAAGAGATCGTTACGGGCTTTGAAGGTTCGATCGCTAGATATGGTCACGCCTCGACCGAGGATGCGGTTTGAGTATGTGGATACGGACATGCGAGAGAAAACACATGAACGACCACTCAACTTCTCTCGCCAATCAATACCTGTCCATCCTACAGTTGACGAACTTGCCGAAGAGTACAATAGTCAGGACCTAAGGATTCTGATGGAGCGCGCTGAGAGACGGCATTCCAGTCGGCGAAATCGAAGCACTACTTCTGGTAGATCGAGAAGCAGGGAAGACAAGATGGCAGAGAAAGAAAGAATGAGGAGGTTCCGGCAGGATTTGGAGAATAGAAGCACGCTTCCAATAAGTCCGCTGAGGGACGAAATAACTGGCCAGTCGTCAACGTCCGCGTATGCGAACAATGTGGATCCAAATGAGTTCCAACGATCGTGGTTGCGAACATCGGACAGCGACCTGAAGGGCTTGACCCGCATTCCGACCCCAGTGAAAGTGCACTCGAATACATTTAATACCGATCCTGCAGGAAGTGCCGATTTGGGCTTTGCATCGACTGCAAATTCTCAACTGCTTGAGGGAAAGAATGTTCAGTTGGATTATGATGGCTTCTACACCCCTTGTGAATCCCCAGGACTCGTACAAATGGATCGCAACGGCGCGCAAGGAACACCCGGTACCATGGCCACCGAGTACACTCAGGATTACTTTGACGCTCAGTCAATGCGGAGTGATCAGACCACCCCAACGATATCCAATCGGCAGCCTTTCGGAGAAGACAAGAATGTGGAAACACAAGCATCACTTGCAAATGTGGATTCGGAAGCTTCGTGGTTTGGAGGGACATCAGCCATTGAGTCATCTACAGCATTCCCACACAGAGAGGGCAGCATTCCTGCCGCCCTCGGGAGCGTCGTTGACCCGGACACTCTCACCGAAAGGCCAATCTCCCGGGATTTGACCGACCTCAATGCCACGTACGCCACTTTAACTAGTCAAACGGGCGAGTGGTCCGATACGAGTAGCATTGAGGAAGAAGTGCAGCTCAAAACCAGCATGCGCCCTGCGCACGACGACAATAGCGTCTGGCACGAGAGTGTAGGGAAAACACCAGTGTACCATGCACCTCATCGAAGAGCCTCAACAAAGAGCCGAGAGGGCCTTCTCAACATCATTGATGATGCAAATGCGGTCGAATTCATCGAGGCAGATTCATAATTACACAGGTAAACCTTTCGGAATATGTCTAAAAGTAAGCGGGTAAGAGGGGGTCATGATAAGGTTTGGAGGTTTGTACATAGGCATTTAACGAACCATACTGCTGCAAACTCCTGACTACCGGCGCTGCGTGCTGCTCCTAAACCCAGTCTTTCTTCTCCAATTCATTCTTTACCTTCTCCGCCGGCCCTGATTCTCCTTTGTAGGACGCCAAAGTGGTTGCGCGCATCAGTGGTTAATAACGTCAATGACCTTCCCCGCTCCATGCCATGACGTTTCGCCAAGGCACCAGACGATTTCGCCCGATAACCATCGGAATTTCCTAGTAGACAGATCCATGTCCACTTCACACTCACAGCAGGCCACATACTCCCATCAGGAAGGAATTGCACTCAATGAATCCCACCAGCCTGATGAAGGTGCAGGCATGCATAGGACGGTACAATTGACTCTGCAACCTGGTCAACAGGCGCAAGTGAGCCAGGTCAGTGCCGAGGATGATCCAGTGATTGCCCACAGAGAGCTGGAGACAACACGATTGAGTAGCCAGATGAGTCGACCAGCTGGTGGGGCCAACAAAGCAAACGGTGCACATGTTACGTTTTTTCTGCCGGAAGAGCAAGCATTAGAAGAAGAGGAAGCAGAAGAAGGAAGCGAAAACAAAGAAAACGAAGCACCCGACGAAAGTAAGGAAACATGCAGAGAAACAAACTAACAACAGGTTTTGGAATCCCAAAGTTCGGAAGGTAATGGTGAGATGGAGGCGTCGCTTATTTAGCATTGACGACTTGCCATCAGGCATTACTATCGTCGTGTTGAGAGTGCAGGGACAGATTGAGGGAATTGAACTGATGTTCTTGCTTGCAGAACTCGCTGGGCTGATGAAGCATGTGCATTGGTTTCAGTGCAGCGACAACGCAATCCCATTCGTGGGTGACGCATCGCCGCAGATTGTGTTTTTCCATGACCTGGAACGCAGACAGCATATCAGCAAAAGCACGGATGACATGGTTCGCGATGTGTTTCACTTCATTCGAGCATATACTCCATATATTGAGGTCAAAGAGCAAGTTCATATTCCCGTATGGCTGACTCTAGTATTCATACGTTTGAGGAGCTGGTGTGGGTGCAGCCGAATACCATCCACGTGGTGTATTTCTACGCAACGACATTCGGGCGCACATTGCCGATGATTGGAGCCGTTGAGGAGCTGCACGTGAGCTTGCCTCAGCCAACCTACTACATTGTAGACTGCTCCGAGGCATGGGAGCTGTGCGAGATCCTGGCGCCGTCCATCCCGTCATTCGTCATCTACCGCGACATGCAGCCCCTTGTAAACATCTTCGGCATTGCGCCGCTGCAGCTGGCCAAGGTCAAGCAGGAGATTGCGAGCATTTTCGGCGCCTGAGGAGCATATGTGGCCATGTTATTCTCTTCTTTTGGCTCCTTTGATTCGTGAACCTTCCATATGGCGTCATTGCTGTTGTTTCGTGACTTTTCGCCATCCGCCTCCTCTCCTATACAAAGCCAACCAACCAGCCACGCCTACCACGTCGTCTCCAATCTGGCTGTGAGAGCGCTCTTCCGACAACAAGCAGCGCGACAAGGAATCCGAAGACCCTCACTCGTCAGAATGGTGCACAACATCGACAGCAAGGAGAGTTTCTCAAAGGCGATTGGCGAAAACAAGCTGTCCGTCGTCGACTTTTTTGCCACCTGGTGCGGGCCCTGCAAGGTGATTGCGCCGCAGGTGGTCAAGATGAGCGAGGAGTACACCGACGCGGCCTTCTACAAGGTCGACGTGGACGAGCTGTCTGATGTGGCTGCGGAAGTCGGCATTCGGGCCATGCCCACCTTTGTGCTCTTCAAGAACGGACAAAAGGTCAAGGAAGTCGTGGGGGCCAATCCCGCCGCTCTCAAGCAGGCGATCCAGGAGAATTACAGAGTGTGAAGTATCTATGCGACAATCTTGAATTAGATCCGGATGGTCCCCTTTGGCGTCATGCTTCCAAGCTCGTGGCTCTGTTCGTATGCGCTTGCCATCCCTGCGCGCTGCTTCTTCCTTTGGCGTGCTTCGCTCTTTTGCCTTTCCTTGCGTTGACGTGCTGTCTCCTTCTCCCGTACCTTCACATGGACCGGGGCTGCTTCGGGTGCTTCCTCTTTGGTCGGGGGTTCCGTGAGTAACTGCTCGATCGCCAAGTCGAGATTGCCATTCGCTCTCTCCAAGGCTCGTTTGGCCTCTGTGCAGCTGATGACATAGGGTAAGGAGTTTGTGAGAATGGCTTCCTTCCACTCGCTTCCTGACTCGGTCTTGACGGCCTCCTCGCTGGTGGTGCCCGAGGAACGACGGCCGTGACCATCATGGATGGAAGAGTAATGTTCCCATGAGTGATAGGCAATGTGCATCACCCTCCTGCCCGCTCCACCATCGCACCGCGGCTGGGCAATGAGGTAGGCAAAGCGGGCATGGTAGATCTTGACGCCAACTCCGAAGCACTTTGCAAAGGCAACAATCTCCATGTTGTCTCCGTAGACCCCGTCTTTCTTCATCCGCGTACACCGTTTCGAGAGGGTCTCATCGCCGTCCATGAAGGAGGTGAATTCGTCCGCATGCTTTGCCATATAGGCCACCGTTTCCCTGCGAATGTGAGCATGCCTCGACTCGTCCCCAAACAACTGGTCTGCAAGCGCCCGGAAGAGGCAGTTCCCGTCGCCTGTTATGTCATGGAGCGCTAGCCCCAGTTCGGTCAGAATGGGATGCTCATCTTCCATCCACCATGGTTGGCACAAGCTCGTTGGATGTTTGTTTATACTACAAATGTCGCCATGGAACTACTATGTATGCTTTGCGTCCCTTGCATGCCACGTCGTCCACACTGCCAGGCACTCACGCCGGCTCCAGGCCCTCAGCCACAGAGGTCATGGGTCATGAGAACTCCTGCGCCTTGCCACTGACGAGTAAGCCGACAATCAGGCCAAACAACCCCAGCACCGACCCAAAGATTTCAATGACGAGGACCTTGACAAAGAGAGTCGGGTCTGCAGCGTCTGCCAAAGCTGCAGAAGAGCCGGTGATGCCAACTGCCACTCCACACACAAGGTTGCACACACCCACAGTCAGCCCGGCCCAGAAGAGTGAGTAGCCGGTGTAGAGGTTGGCAGGGGTGTACAGCCGCGTTGCCGGGACCTCTTCTGCAATCTTGGCGGAGAAGACGATGGCCATGATGACCCCGTAGATGGCCACCACTTCGCAGAAGATGATGGAAATGAGGTTCTTGGTACGTATCCTGGGTGCTTTGACGCCGCCACCGATGATGCTCGACCCGGTAATAAAGATTCCCCAGGCGGCTCCGACCACCGACAGTCCAATGCACAGGGCTATGCCAAGGGACGCCCACATGTACGGCGACGAAGACATGAGAAACTCGCCCACATTGAAGGACTCCCCGTCACCGGTGAAGAGCATGTAGAGCCCGACCACCACGAGCAGGAATAGCGTCGTCCCCCATATGGTGTATTGAGCCATCGTGATGTCCTAGTGTCGCGAGTAGGCAGCACCACCACCAACCCCGACTCAACACCATGTCTACGGTGTATGAGCTGTATCGTGGATCCAGCATCGGTCTTGCGCTCACCGATGCATTGGACGAGCTGGTCTCAGAAGGCAAGATCGATCCGCAGCTGGCCATGAAGATTCTCATGAACTTCGACCGCAGTATCACGGAGACGCTGGCTGAGCGAGTGAAGAGCCGGCTCTCCTTCAAAGGCCACCTCGACACATACCGCTTCTGCGACGAGGTCTGGACCTTCCTGATTAAAGACGTATCCTTCAAGCTCGATAACGAAACCGTCTCCTCGGACAAGATCAAAATTGTCGCCTGCAATTCAAGGAAACCAGGAGAGCAGTGATTGCAGGCCGGGGAAAAGAAATCGCACCTACATACCCCCCTAGGAGCCCACTGCCCTTCGCGAATCGATTCGATCTATGGGGAAGTAGAATAGAGAACCCATGCAGTGGCCCGGCGTTGAGCATAGGAATGGAGTTTTAGTTACGTGTGTTGTAAATATAGCTTATATGTAATCTGTCGGTGCTGGACAGGGAAGCATCTGCTGTCGTGGACATCCATGCTGCAAGGGAAGACAGCATTGGTAACAGGAGCAAGCCGAGGAATTGGTCGTGCAATCGCTACCGAATTTCAGAGTCAGGGTGCACGAGTAGTCTTGGTTTCCAGGAATCACGAGCGGGTACAGGCTGCAGCTCGTGATTTAGGCACGGATGTCTTCTATGCTCTGGACGTAGGCGATGCTAAAGCTTGGATAGAGATTGCAAAAGACATTCCCAAGCTCGACGTGCTTGTCAATGCAGCTGGAATTACTCAAACTTCCTTGTCTATGCATACACCTCCAGCTATGACAAACAAGATACTTGACACAAATCTATGTGGAACCATCCATGGGTGTAATGCCATGACCAAAGCATTATTAAAGACCAAGGGAAGCATCCTCAATATCGCTTCGGTGATTGGGTTTCATGGTGGAAGGGGGATGGCAATGTATGCGGCGTCAAAAGCTGGTATCATTGGATACACAATTGCTCTCGCTAACGAGCTCTCACCAAATGGAGTTCGTGTGAATGCAATATGTCCGGGTTATATCGAGACGGACATGACAAGCGCCTTTCAAGCCGATCATAAGAAGAAACTGATGTCCAAAGCTTTGCTGAATAGATTCGGGACACCAGAAGAGATTGCACATGCTGCATTGTACCTCACGACAAACACCTTCTCCACAGCCAGCGTGCTTACCGTTGACGGAGGCCTATCCAAAGCAGAGTGACTCAATCAAGCTCAATAATGCCGTCTTCAATAATCTCAACACCCTCTGTTTGGCGGACCTTTTTGTGCGCAGGTTCTTCCTCTGGCGTTGCAGCATCCATTTTACGTTTCACGCCATTGCTGGGAAGCGAGATCTGCAATTCTGGGAACTCAAACGTATCACCGACTGTGATTCCCAGGTTTAGATTAGGCTTCAGCTCCGCGTCGTCGATGACAGTTATGAGAGAGCCGCTCGCCACAAAATCAGACAATGGGCTTTCCAGGTTATCGTCAAAGTCAGGATCGTACAGAAGATTCTGCGACAGTAAGCTCACCTCTTCATACCGGAAATTCTTCAACTGACTCACAAAGTCGGCGACTGTAGTGGACATGGTGATCTGGACGATTCCCATAGCGCCACTACAGACTTCACAGTCTGGATTTGGGAGAGTATGCCTCTCAGAGGCAAGTAACTGTGATAGGGGCCGAGGTTGATGCGGCCTGCGGACGAGATAGACCTTGGGTCCAATTTTCATCGGTTTTGCAAGAATCTGCAGCGCAGCCATTACACAAGCTCCTGCTATAATGGCGTTGGTGGTGGCAATGGCTGGAATAATATTCCCGGCAATTTGCTTTACCTCGAACCTAGACTTGAGCGGAATTCCAAATACGAGAGAGCGTAGATTTGCAGAGGCTGTAACGAAGTCGAGCGTGTCTATATCGTCTTTATCAAAGACAATTTCTCCTCCCCTAGCAGCCAATCGAGACAAGGAGTTGTTGAACAGGGCCAAGTTGTCTTCCAACGTCCCAGCACTCTGCTCCCCGAGTACGTGGTAGTGGGGATCAGAATAGGTTAATGCCTTTGGTGCTCTTCTACCTTTCCATACCTCTGCTCCAGCAAGTCGTTCAATGTCCCGCATAAAGACTTTTTCAAATACCAAGCGTGCCATACCTCCTTTACTTTCTCTCAGCAGTGTAAGTTCATTGGCCTCGCGTTGAAGCCCTTTGATTTCTTCAGCATCATCCTCGCTAGTTGGTTGGAGTTCTTCCGCCTCTCCAAAGAGTTGAGGAAGTAGATAGGATTTCGCCCATAGAATACAGTGAATAGGCTCGGATGGTGTACTTCGAATCGTACACACGGCAAATGATTTTGGTGGTGGCACTGGAAAGCAATCATAGCACGGCGTCCTACCCCGAATGATGGGATATGCTTGTCCTTGATACCCAGTCGACCCACATTCGATTAAAGGAACATTCGTCATCAAGCACATTCTATTCACGTGTCTCCGGGCTTCAATATTATCAAGGGCATTGAAAACAAGGTTGAAGGACGCGAACCAGGGGAACGAGAACTTGACCGTATCCTTTATATTACCGTGATGAGCCGTGAGTTTAGAAGGCCTCATCCACTCATCTACAACTTGCTTTGCTACCATTGCCTTTGGCTCCTTGATGTGCTTGGCTTGAAATAGGAATTGACGGTTGAGGTTGCTGAGGTCTATGGTGTCTAGATCAACGATTTCCACTGTGCCAAAGCCAATCATAACCAGGTCCTTCAGCAGCTCACAGCCAATCCCTCCTGCTCCAACCATGAGCACCTTCTTAGACTGCAACGAATCTTGCACATTCGTCGACCCGTTGCTTTCGTGAGTTATCATTTAGTCGGACGTGAAGGGTGCCAGACCAACCATGAAACTACAACACAAAATTAAAACCTATGAAGCCTAACTATAACTTCGTGACACGTCTCGTATGGGAGTCTGTGGCTAGTTGCTACTTGTGCTTCTCAGCCTCCTCGTTCATACCCTTCATCACCCACGCGCTGTTCTGTTTTGCAATTTCTTCTGCCTTCTTTGGATCCTTGGCAGCTTCTAGATGAGCACGGTCACTGCTGGGTACTTCCAAACCGCGCTGAACTGCTGGCCGAGCGTCAATTCGCTCCTTCCATGCCTTCAGGTTTGGATATTTCTCTTCCCAACCATCAATACCAGCCCAGAGTCCAGATCGCACCCAGCTGTAGCAAGCAATATCCGCAACACTAATGTGGTCCCCAGCCAACCATTCCCGGCCAGTGAGTCTGGCCTCCATGACAGAATAGAGTCGCCGAGTCTCGGTCTGGTAGCGATTAATTCCGTATGGGATCTTTTCTGGGGCGTAGCGGAAGAAGTGGTTCGCCTGGCCTTGCATTGGTCCCAAACCAGCGTTCATGAAGAAGAGCCATTGGATCATCGTGTAGTATTCCTCACTCCCATGAGGGAAAGATAATTTGTGCGACTTGTCGTATTGGTCAGTAAGATACACCATTTGGGCGCCACTTTCCATCAAGCCATACTCCCCAAACGGCGAGGCCTTGTCCAAGATCCCCGGAATTCGTCCGTTGGGATTCACCTTGACGTAGCTCTCGCTCTTCTGTTCATTCTTGGCGAAAGAGAGGGGAACCACATCGTACTTCAGTCCGAGCTCCTCCAAAACAATGGACAGTTTAAAGCCATTTGGCGTCGCCGCCGTGTAGAGTGTGATTGCTGGCATGGTCGGCGTCGTAATCCACCTTTCGGGGATCCACATGACGCAATATCTGGGATAACTACGGCTGGGGAGGGGCACAATCAGCCTGCTCCTGCTGACATTAACCCGCAGGCCTCGGCAGATGGCAGATTTCATCGGCAATCGACGTCTTTTGGAGGCACGATTCCCTCGGCTGAGTTCCCTGCTGAAGCCGGTGGGTACGTGCTCCTTGCAACCTTGGGCGCCTTCACAATGCTCAGTTTGAAGACCAATCTCCACTTCGAGCCCCAACCCCAGCCCCAACGCATACCCAAACAAGGTAATTACAAGCGCTATTCCCTTTTCCCACAGCTGTTTGGGGTTGGTGTGGATTGAGGAGTCGGCATAAGGGTAGTATCTTCTGACCTGGCAAGCCTATACTAGTTCTGATTACGAATACTGTTCGCATAAATGAGAAGGGAGTAGAATGAGACGTTAGTAAAACGCCATGTATGGCGTGGGAGCTGAGCACGGGTCCGGCAGTACCCACTGTGAAGCAAAAACTGCATAAGAAAGATGTTAAGATCGACGAATGAGGATGACGTTAAAGATTATTTCGAGGTCGACTCAGATGCATTGCCTCTGCCAAGGCCAGACGAATGAAAGAAGCGATCACATGGCCAAGATATAAAAGTGAGCCTCAGAGTAGCAGCATCAGCTCGATACAGCCTAGCTGTGCTTCGTACAGCACTCCTGCCAGAGAGCAGATTGTTGGAGTTTATGAATGAACCGATCAAGAGCGTCAAAAAGAAGAAGCGAAGGAAAGCAAAAGTCGATTCTGCCTCCTGCTCTATGTAAAAGTAGGGAACGTGCACCACAGAGAAGCCAGCGCGAGCCTACCAATATCAGTTTTTATTCTGACTGGTTGGCCTCTCTGTGGGATGGGATTTGGAGTTCAGGCCGCCGACTGCAGCATCCACCTGTCCTGACAGAAACCTGTATTCCTCCTAAATATATTGACCTCCACCCACCACGTGTTGTAAAAGCATGCCCATGAGAGTCTCCTCTTATGGGAGCTGGGAAGCGAAGGGTGGTATTAGAGATGTTAAACTTAGAGACAGGAAACTGGTAAATGTTCGTGTTGCGTGCATCGCCATTTGCCAAGGCTCGACACCAGACGAATGAGAGGAAGCGCTTACATGAGCGTACATGGAGCAAGTAAGCCACGGAGTAATAAAACTAGGTCTACTTAGCAATGCCATGCTCTTTGGAGACTTGGTCAATCAATTTCGTCGATCGGTATTGTTCAAAAACGGTAGGTACAGGTATATACATAAAGAATGTATCACATGATACTACTACTTGCGCTTTTTCTTGGAAAGGCGTTTCGCTGCTCGCAGGTCTTTCTTCATCCGAGGATCCGTCATCTTGTATCGTCCTTTCACGCCACGCGGTCGTCCCGAAATACCCCGATTAGCTCCTTTCGCAACAACAACCTTGAGAGGTCTTTGTGTCTTCTTTGACGCCTTCCTCATCATTTGTGAGATATTTTGTGCTTTGTCTTTTTCCGACATCCCGCTGTCTTCCGCTATCATATCCGACTTTTTCTTTAATTTTTCAAGATTCTTGGCAGCTCGGTACTTCTTGCGGGCCCTCGCTTCGAGAACCTTCTTGATGGGACGAGCATTCAAAACCCTGAGCTTTTCTTTGATTGCAGCGGCACCTTCTGCGGTGATAGGACGGACCATCTTGCTATGCTTTGACTCATCATCCAAAAACCACTCTGGCAGTCCATCTTTGTCACGAAATGAGTACCGATTGAAGCCATCATCGATGGCGTCGGTTTTCTTCCGTTTTCCGCTTGCTATTTTTTGAGCCAAAGTCATGGCCTCAGCCGTTATAATATCGACTGCAGGAAACTTTTTGGACGGTTTTGCATCAGATTCAGACTCTTTGTCCCATGGATCCTCTTTTCCTTGCTTGGCAGGTATTATCTCAATGTCCTCATCCGAACTAAATTCCTGTGACATGTTGGTATCGGACTTATTCGATTTTGGTCCAATTCGTTCGGGCTGCGCCAATTTGGATGATGTAGGTCCGTCGGAGAGATCCTTCTGTATGCCATTTATGCCTTTAAAGATATCTTGATCGAAAAACATAGCTGCCTTTTTACTCAGTGACCCTTCTTTGTTTGTGCTCGACAATGTGCTCGACAATTTATTCGGAACTGTGTCCTCTTCTTCTGCGCCATCAAGGCTATCTTCTTCAAGTATATCCGAATCGTCAGCTTCGTGATCAGAGCGAGGACTCTCAAATCCCTCCCAAACATCGTCTTCGACTTCCGCCCGAAGCCTTCTGGCCCGAGCTTTAGCGTCTGCATCTGATCTGCGCTCCTGATATTGCTGATACATATACTCTAGGTTGTCTTCCACGTCGCTCAACTGTTCCGAGTCGTCTGTGTCATTGTCAGAATCGGGAGGTAAATTGAGAGCAGTTGCTTTCTGGGTCAGAATACTCATTCGACCCTTTGCAATTTGGGGCAAGGCACCTTCTCTTTCGATGGACTGCAAATTGAACATTGAATCTTCCGTTTGAAATGACTCTATTTCCGGCCCTGGGTCCCCCGGAATAGTCATATTTAGCTGCATGCGAATGAGATCTTTTGTTCGTTTTTCATTGTCTTTCCGCTTTATACGTTTACGCTTTGTCGCGTCTTTGGCAAGGAATCCTTCTAGTTCTTTCTCCATTGCTTCATCCTCGTCCATGGGCTCAACAGTCGCCAGTTCCTTTTCTTCATCACCCTTTTTAGAGGCCAAGCCGAGCAACTGCCGGATAGACAAACGCCATTTTAACAAAACCCGGAAGTCCCGCTTCCCAAGTACTCTAAGGTCCTCGCAACAGAGCAGAATTTCTTTCGTGGAAGGCGACATTTTCGAAATGTCAACATCTTCCTCCAGCTTTCGAGTGAAAGAACTCATGCTACCCAAAAGATCGATTGGATCATTCATTTTTATAAAGTCCGAAAGAGGACAGGATTTGGAAAGCAAATAGTTCCCTTCTTCGTATCCCTCCCGGTGCCTTCTCTTTTTCTACCTATGAGTATACTGTCAAAATGAAGTCGTCACTCACCTCGGGGTTGAAGACTTTTGCCTCATTGTTCGGCAGAGGATCAGCAAGATCTTCAAAAACCGCTTTCGGATCCAAGAACTTTGGATCAATTCGGCTGGGCGCTTTGTAGCCTCTGCACACGACAAAGATTTCTGCAGATACATTACGAGATGCAGGTGGCTTGGTGGCTTCAACTTTTTTGAAGAGCTGATTAAAGACCCAAAGTAAATTATTATAATCTTTGCTGCGAAATACTTTGGTAACAAATGTACCCCCCTCTGCTAAGAAATCGGTTGCTAGTCGCAGGGATTGTAACACGAGTTCGGCCTGTGAGTATGCGTCCTGCACCCAAGCAGTACCCACGTTAGGAGCACCGTCATGCAGCACCGTGTCCGCCTTCCAGGTCTTCAAATGCCTCCTAATTTCCGACCTGCACTTATCCGTTGTTATGTCTTCCTGAAAGGTAATCACACGCGGGATAGATCTTATTGGCACCAAGTCGACGCCGACAACCAGGCTACTAGCAGGCATCAACTGGGACGCAACCTGGCACCAAGATCCTGGTGCTGCACAAAGATCCACCAAAACCTTGCTCTTCTCAAGGAAGCCATATTTCTTGTTGAGTTGGAGTAACTTGAAAGCTGCTCGCGCCCTGTATCCTTTTTCTTTTGCAAGCTTGTAATACTTGTCAAGACGACCTTTTCCTTATTGATTAGCTTTTCCTCTTTGCTCAATACTGTACCGTGCTTCTTTTGCGCTTTCGGCATGTGTTCCTCCTACCTGGTTTGATCTGACCAAATATCAGGCACGAACGGCAAAGTGGGTTTGTGGCTTCGCTTCCCCACCAAGCCCGTAGAAGTATCTAAAAAATCTCATTACTCTACCTGCACAAACCCCAACACCTATGACCTCAATTGTATCCCCGATAACCTGTATTTGACATCTTTCATGGATTTGGATGTTGGATTCCACTCATTAAATTGCTTCCGAAGTGCGTCGACTTCGCTTTGTAGCTTCTCTTGGACAACGGGCTCGTCCAACAACCCTCGAAGCGCCCAAGGCAGGTGATAAGGATTGGTGGCCATCAGTGAGAACTCCTTTTCGGAAAGCCCACGTGTCGGCAAGGACGTTGTCTCCAACGCAAATCGTACTGCCGTATCGTAAATTCCACTTTCGTCGTAAAGCTTTGAATGCCCTTCTCCACTGAAAAAGCTGCCAGTTAATGGCACACTAAGCTCTTCTATCAGATGATGATCAGAGGCCCCTAGGTTGCGCACCTTCAACGCGAATCCCAACAGATGTGCCATGAAATCGGGGAGATGATGCCGCCCATTAAAAAAGACCAGCCGAAATACATGGGGATGTGAGATTGAAGTGAATGTGGAGCTGTAGAGAGGAATGAACTGGTCATCCATGGAACCAGCAAGGACAATCTTTACACTATGTGCAAGACAGACACGAAGTGCTTCTCGATATCTTCGTGACGACTTGGATGTCGAGTTTTGGAATTCTACAGTTAGGTTACCCACGAACGTACTTACCAAATAGCTCTTGTGCGGCCTCGGTGTCAAGCTGGTTATATGCACGAACCATTAAACTAGATTGGAGAGCTGGGAAAGGCCCAAGAGAAACGCTAGCCATGCATAGGATGACAATTTTCGCATGGTCCACTTTACCGTCGCTAATCATTTTAGCAACCAGCTGAACGGCAACAGGAGAGCCTTGTGAATGGCAGGCCACAAAAATGAAATCTGCATCAACAATTTGGCTCATGTGATCTTCTAGTTGTTGGTGGAGCATTTCCAGACGCTTTGCAACCTTACCTTCACCTTCCAGTGATATCAGCGATATTTCAGGGTCTTGATGATTCTGTTCAGCCCATTGCTTAATTGACATGCTTGCAGCTGTTGCAAATTTCAGCGACGTTCCCGTCGGTTCTCCAATCAGCGATCGTATCATTTTGATTGGGAAATACCCATGGATACCAATGCATACCGCACGGCTGATCGTGGCAGGAGCTTTTCGTGACAGTTGAATTCTCGGACCGTGCTTTGAGGATGCCAAAAGACACCAAAGCCTCCCAAGTAGTGACGGAGGCTGGCTCATTGGATCGAAACACACGTCAAAATCCGGAAATATTAGATTCGGTTTCTCTTTGACGTCTTTGCTTGGACTGCCAGCCTGCGATCTTATTGAAGTGCCGCCCTTAGGAGACTGCTCGCCTGTTTCTATAGTAGTAGATTGTACTGGGCGGATCGCTTCGTCGGACTTACGCCCGACTTCCAAAGGAGATGCGTTTCCTCCATCAGGCGTCGAGACTGCATTGTCAAGGCCATTCGCACTTTCCTTTACAGGCCTTGGTGCATCGTGGGTGCTGTGTATACTTGGAGCCGGACCTATCCAGGATGGGATCCAATACCTTGAAATTGATGACTTGATTTCACTGTCTTCAGCTTTGACAATGCCCTCATGTGCCGAGCTTTGGACGTCGTGGATAGCTTCCGCTTGTGCATCACCCTCTCTACCGCAGACTTCCACGCTCTCTGGCTCGTGTGCCACGCCGTGTGGGGCTACTTCTAGAACATCGGTGTTGCCATTTTTTGGGCTGTCAGGCAGGCCCCCCTCCAGTGCATCAGTAGCAGCACCATCGACAAGAGGACTGGCCGTATTCTTTGATTCCCACCACCATCCCATACTCAAACCTCTGCAGACATGAAGGATATCGACTGTTTCCTCGTTCCGGCCAACAACGAATTTATCACCTTACCAAAAACATACCCATAGGCAACGATCGTGTACATCCAGGAAAATCTTTCCAGCATTTCAGATCCCACATCGATTTTCATAGTCACAAATGGATCAGGGGACTTGGCAGCTCGAAGGGCGTGAAGGTGTTATGTCATGGGCGTATTGTATTCGCTAGAGCTCGAGGGCCGTTGCATCAGGTATCTCAAGTGTAGACAATATCGCGAGACTAAAACTGGCCGAAAGGTCACCTTGTGGCATACGCGAATCGTACGGATGAGTTTGTACGCTTCCTTGCTCACAAGTATACATTTACATTTTTCCAAAATCACTTCACCCTCCTTCATAATCGTCAAATATCTCCCTAGCTACTTGAAGTTGTTCTTCATCTCTCGTAGACGCCGCATAACCTTCACTGCATCTGTTTCACCAGTTGCTTTCTGTATCTCGGGCGTCCCGACTTTCATGAACACGTTGTGTTTTTTCTAAGAAATCAGTAGAGTAAGCATGGCTTCTCACTTCATCTGCAATCGAAAACTTTCCTGTAGTAACCTCGTTTTCTTTCGCGTATTTCTCGAGCTTCTCTACTTCTGGGCTTTGATCCACAGATCTTGCAAATTTCACATTTCCTGTCGTGTATTCATGACCGGGCTTTATTAGTCTTTTGAACATCATACCAAGCGTACATAGACTACTGTGTCGTCTGGTAACGAAGCCAGTGTTTTGTTCAATGCATTATGCATCTCCTCTGGCGTTCCTTCGAAAAACTTTCCGCAACCGCCGACAAAAAGGGTATCACCTGTAAAGACTGCTTTCTGTTCTCCATCTTGCATGAAGAAGCACACGCTGTCTTGTGTGTGACATGGGGTTGGAACAGCTCGCACTCGGATAGTGTCGCCGATTTTGAACTCTTCGCTGTCTTTGACCTTGTGATTGACTGCTTCGCCTTCTCGACCGTAAATTGTCAAAGAGGGATAAGCGTCCAATATTTTCTTATTGCCGCCTGCATGATCCCTATAACAATGAGAAGACAGATAGATACAACAGCCTACCAATGATGATGAGTGGTCACAATCGACGTCAACTTCAATTTGCCTTCACTTTCCAGCTTCTTAATTACTGGCAAAACGCTACCTTAGCCACATAGGACGATCGACATACGTTTCTGGGTGCGCTGGATCTACGATAGCACCCTGTTTCGTCGTTTCGTCAGTGACGATGTAAGCATAATTATTGGAAGTTCCCTGCTATCAGCTCTGATTCCTCCTTATAAGATACCTTCCACATAGGAATTGATTGAATTTGCATTTTTCTTGTGAAATTTTGAAGCACTTGAAGTGGTTTTCTCGTTGATGGTATTGACTTGCTTACAAGCATGTATCAGATTAGATAACGAAATCGTACTTTTCGCAATGGGATCATATCAAAGTAAAAAGGGAATGATTCGTATCTACTAGAGGGAGTTTGAACCTTCCCCGATCACCATGGCAAACACTGTGATAATAGTAATTCGGAGCTACCTACTTCTCGAGTTCGCCGCGAACCTTAACCTTTTTAACCATCCTGAACATGAGCCATGTGCAATACAAAGCAGACACAACCGAGCAAAGGCCAACTAGAAACCGTGATCTTATCTGTAAAGGTAATTGGCGGGTGAACTAGGCCGAAAAGGGTTTTTGGGCCTTTCTTTGGTTCCAGTCCAGTGTACGGCTTATTGAAGTAAACCAATCGCTACCAGTATTTGGCTGTATACTTGGAAAAGGAAATCTCGAAGCCGAAATAGTGACAAAGTCTCCCTCTTAGGGTCAGAATTTCCAACAAAGTGTAATAAACTCACGTTCTAGCTCGATCCGACATTTTCCATCAAATGAGCACCAGGCAGATGTTCTCGCCGTGAAAGGTACTACGATGCGTAATATCAATGAATCTGGGACAATGAGTGGTCGAAAGGAGAGGGTGTGTGCACCTGTAAATTAGCTACGGTTTGTAGTAGTCAAACAAATCGGGCTAATTAGCATGCCAGGTATATCTGGATGACACAATGAGCCTCCAGCAGCCAAAGAATAGGCTGTTGAACCGGTAGGTGTTGCGATACAGATTCCGTCTGCCATTACACTAGTGAGGTGCTCGTCGTCACCAAAAAGTTCCGTAGAGGTCATTGTGGGGTTCGGTCCTCGGTCAACAACGATATCATTCAGAACTGAAATTGTCTGCTTCAGTTCATGAGTTGGCTTCTCGCGTGAGGGGGAGAAGATTTCATCCGATATATCTCGCAAATCCTCATCTTTGCCTGTGTCCGTTTTTTTCATAACATTGCACTCAAACCGCATCCTCAAATTTGCAGTAATTCCTTCGCCTCTTGCCTTATTTAAGATTGACTCGTAATCTGCGAAATCGAACTTTCTGTATAATTAGCTGATTCCTTCCAAGATACTACGAACGTCAAGAACCCAAGAGATCCAAGTGCAAAAGAGAGGACGGGTGGAACTACTCTTTGAAACAGCCAGCTCGTATATAAAACAGTGCCATCTCCACCAAGCTTTGATTAGCATATTTATCGTTCGTCTTAAATACCGTCACGACAAAATCAAAAAGATGAGGGTACTGAGCACATAGCTCTGGGGTCCAGAAGCGGAGTTTTCCCTTCCCATCGCAATTGCCCTGACACAGTCCATCTGCATCAAATATTTTTTGCTTTTGTAATGCCTCATCTACATAACTGCATTAAGCTTTATTCAAACAGTCACGTACACTATAGTCGAGTAGTTGTGTTTCTCTGAGAGAAGCCAACTCACGAGCTGGTGTGTTTTTCTCACCACAGCATCATCATGAGCCTTGGTGACAATCAAAATCTTTTGTACTTTGACTTCGAGCCGTACCGCACTCAGCTTCTTGCCTAACTCGCGAATGCCTAACGCTAGCTCTCCAAGTTCAGACTTAGAGAGCCTCGAGGAAGATCTGTCGTCTCGAGGAACTTCATACGACTGCTCTCGATTTTGTTTCTGCTGCGAACGTTCCGATTCATTATGAACGTCTGCCAACAGGTGACACCCCTCCAATACAGTGTGCAAAAAACAGCTTGCTGGCAAGTCGTGATCAGACCCGCTGCTTTGTTGAATGGAGAGTCGTCGGCGCCGTTGCGTATGCACGTCCGGTCGCACATGGATTTCTAGCGCGTGGTCTACTCTTTCCTCTCCATCATTGAAGCCCCTAGCATTTGCAAGACTCTCCTTGCTTACACTGTTTTTACTATGCGCCACATCTTCCCTGCCCATGTACCTCCGGTCACAGTCGGACCTTCTCCGCGTAACTCGGCCGCTCTTTTGAGTTCAACCAACAAATTTAAAATGCGGGAAAATACGAATGAGAAGTCGAAAAGGTAAAACATCGTCCAATGGGAAGCAGCAAGGGCAAATCTGATTGGAACCGTGACTATTCACACGATGGCGGCATTCTCACCGCGACAAGTATTTGCTGCGCCGATGAATGTGCCGAAAACGCACTTCGCAGGGCATCATCTTACTGCCTTGAGGTCCATAGTGCGTATGCTAAAAACGGTTGACCTCGTCGTGGAAGTTCGAGATGCTCGAGCTCCAATGACATCTCGTAATCCTTTGTTCGAGAAAGCTTTCATTCGGCATCCGAGACTTATTATATACAATAAGAGAGATGTCTCAGGGCCTGTGGACTCGCAGGTAATAAAGCATACCAATAAACTAAATAAAAGCTTTTAAACCCCTTGAAAGAAACAGCTCCAATAATCTCAACATCAATCACTGATAGATCAGATGTTAGTAAAGTTCTTGAGCATATCACAGAACTAGCCAAGGCGAATGCAAGCGGGCATGATTTCAAAGTGCTTGTGACAGGTGTCCCGAACGTCGGAAAGTCTACATTGCTAAATGCGCTCCGTTCTCAGGGCCTGCACAGAGGTGAGTATCTGCAGTTACTTTTAGCTTACGATTGGCAAAGCAGCGGTCACTGGCGCACAGCCAGGTGTCACAAGATCTCTAGGCACACGAGTAAAGATATGGGAGGATCCTCCGGTGTACTTACTCGATACCCCAGGGGTTATGACTCCATATGTCCCAAATGCTATGGCTATGCTGAAATTAGCGTTGGTAGCTTGCGTTTCGGAAAAACTATTCGACACTGTAATTTTGGCAGATTTTCTACTCTACACACTAAATCAAAGGGACCCCTCTGTCTACAAAGAATGGTCTGAAGCGACAAATGATGTCGACGACTTGCTTGAGAAAACGGCGCGCAAAACAGGTAGGCTGGCAAAGCAGGGAGCAGTAGAGCAGGAGAGTGCGGCAAGGTTCTTATTGCATCGGTATCGCGAGGGAAAATTTGGTCATTTTTGTCTGGATAAAGTAGCAGAGTGTTCTGAAATGGAGCAGATCTGGAAGTCCCAATTCAAGCAATATCAACATCTGCTCACAAAGAGTCGTTAGATATTTATACTGTACAAATGATCTTCCTAACACGCATATGTGACTTAACATCATTTCTTGTCAGAACAGGAGTCGCGTTTAATCAGCGGACGTGTCGAACACGCTTGGGAAGATGATATTCTCGGAATCTGGATTTTCAGCCAACTCCATTTCCTTGAGACGTCGTGTTTCTACCTGTCTCTCATACTCGAGCAGTTCTGGATCTTCATCTTCATAGCCAAAATAAGCTGCGTCTACATTGTGTTTGATATCTTGTCGTACAACAATCGGACCCTGAGCCAGCCTTCTTGATTCTTCCTCAAGTATTTCTTTGACTCCAGGCAATTCCTTCGCCCGACCAAAGTATCGATAGCCTCGCTTCCCTCTTATGTCTTTTCCGTCCTCATCAAACTGTTTTCCCTGGAATCGCAGATAATCTGGGCCTCCAAGACTCTTTAATTGCACCTCCCATCGATTCTTCTCATTAAGGGACTTATTAATCTCATCATTGAGATCTCGAAGCTGATAGTCAGACAGCGACATGTCTTGTGTCTTGCCAACCTTTCGAGATATGTCTCGGATGATTTGAGCTCTCCACCTTTCGGCTTCATCTGCAGATGTGCACTCAGAAGGGTCATTTGGTCTGCGAGTGCGCTTGAGATCTATCAGACCAAATTCAGCAGCTTGCTGTTCGCGAAAACGAAATAACATAGACTGTGACTTCTCCAAATTACGTGCCATCTTTTATTGTTGTTGGCGTTGTCCATTCGTATATGGTACTGTATCTCAAGCTAACAGCACATCCAAGGAAGGACCAATAACAACCAATAACGAATAATTACGTAAGATATGTACAACACCCCTTTAATTATCAGCCACTGACCTCTGCCCAGACAAAGGGCAATATTACGGTACATGCTTTCCAGAAAACGCCAACACTTTCAGCAACAAGACTTGGATACATATAGACATATGCAGAGGCAAACATCAGGTATATAGCATATAGTGCCACTGCAAAGAAATGGAAGAGGAGCAAGAACGGCCGTCTTGTTATCCCCGAGAGCAGGCCTACTGGTCCATTTATGCAAGGTCCACCCAGTTGAAAATACCGAAAGCAACCAAGCTGCAATGCTCTCAGTCTTTTATCGTTAGCAGCAAACAAAGAATATAGAGCCTGCGCTAAGACGTTGATGACTGAACTCAGTTGCTTTCGTTGATGGTGTAGTTTTCGCAATTGACTTAGCACCAAATCACAGTCATTCAAGTCGGGCACAACTTCCGGGGATAAAAGGCGTGATATTAAAACTGCATCATGCAAACCTACTGTCATGCCCCCTCCAGTCAAAGGATGTCTCATGTTCATTGCATCTCCTAATATCGCAACACCTTTCTGTTGACTAAAGCTTGATGGCAGGAAAGAGTTCGGCATAGTTCTAAGTCTCTCCGAAGACAGAGCCAGGAGAAATGATTCATGAAGTTGGCTAGGCAGCTCCTTGAGAACATTTGCATGCAGGTACTTGGACAGCGAGCCATCCGAAGCCGATGGTAGCTTTCCAGGGACATCGACCAATATTCTCGTATCCCGAGATCCGATCTGATAAAGTAGAACCGGAGCCTGGTTCCCAATTACTACGTGACCGAAATTTGGAGAGGGCAACGGAGCATCCTTGAGCACCATACCAACGAAATGAGACCGCACTTGTGGGGATCCTTGAAGCACCTGACGTCGAAATTTTGAAAAGCACCCGTCAACAACGATATTGAGTCGTCCAAAGAAATGAGAAAGATGGGATTCGCCTGATCGTTTGCATTCCACGCCTATGATCCTTGACGTGTACTTATTTCGAACCAAATTTGTGACGTTTGCTTCTACTGCGGAGACGTTTCGAGTTCGTAGAGCTGCACTCCTCAGACTCATGACAAACTTCCCATGATGGAAGCTTCTACCTTCGGAGTTTTCCTTATTTGACTTGATGTAGGGGATGGTGACTTGATCACCGTGGTAGATCACTTCATATCCGAGAACTGGTACGGCATCGATTCCTTCCACACAGGACTGCAGCCCTAGCTCCCGCAAGCATTTCATACCTCCTGGTTGTAGTAGCTCTCCAACTATACGATCAGGCTCCCGGAAGTCTCTCTCCAGTAACAGCACGGATCTCCCTTGATTTCCCAAGGTTGTCGCTAGAGCGCTCCCAACCACACCGGCTCCAACAATAATCACATCGAATATATGTCCATTTGGTGGTGGTGGTGGTGGTGGCTGGCATGTCGTGTTCATCATCTCATGATACTCTCCAAATCAGATCGGGGAATTTTATAGATTCAATCAGGGGCGAGGACGGATGGAAATTGGGGTCCGATATATACAGACTTTCAATACTACGAAGGATACTGAGACCAAAGCAACGCTTTGAGGGGCTGCAGTTCTGCTTGTCGCGGCTCTTCAGATTCTTTGATGATTTTATTAAACTCATCAATGAATTTTTTATCCACAGCGACGTCGTCTCGCAGTATTCTTCTAACGACCCAGGTAATACCCTCAGTACTTTGCAGCCTATCGAAGATGTTCAACAATACTGTAGCGGCAGGCATGTCAATAGTCATCTTCAATGTCTCCAAAGCTCTAGACAACATGGCAACAGCGCCATAGAGCTCACCACCGTGGAACAGTTTCTGTGCCGCAGAGGTAAGAACGATAATATCAAGAGTTGCTCCACTACTTTCAATTTTTGTCAAGGTTTTGTTTACGTGCTCTGCGCTTGTTGAAGGATCACGGTCCAGCAGTATTGTTTGCAAGACAATTCCAGGGCGCCCAAAGGTCTTCCGGAACATATCCAAAACTCCATGCGCATCTCTAAATTTTCGATACTTGAGTAACCCATTCAATAATATTGCGTAGACTTCTTGTGTTGCGGGCATAGAACCACTTTTGAACATACTATCAAAAATTTCCATGGACCTTTGTACATCTCCGGCTTTCATGAGTACTCTCAATTGTCTGGTAACGTCGGCAGCCCGTCTAGCAAGTAAAGGTCCCTGTGCTTGTGAGAGTGAGATACTCAACTTCCTGTGCTTGACCTTTATGCTCGCAAGACTATGCTTGGCAATCTCATTCGTCCCGAAGTTTTGCTTCAGTACGATGTACAGTTGCTCCAACTCAGTTGGCCCCTCTGGCTCCCATTTGTATCCATGAAGTGGTTGAGGAAAGCCACCGGGTTTGACAGAAAACTTGTGTGCGTAGGACATAATCATTGCGGACGATTTCTCGTCCGGAAGATGGCCGTTCAGTATCATGGACTGCAATACCTTAACGACGCCAAAACGATTCGCGTGTCTCAAATAGCCTTTAAGCATCAAATTCCAGCTGTGTCTGCCAATTTGGACACAATCAGCGACAATCTCACAGAAAAATCTTTCCAGCTCTATCAGAGTACCATTCTCGGCTTTAATACGTAAAAAGGACTTATAAGAAGTCTCATCTCTGGCAATGCCTTTTTTCCTCATTTGCAACAAAAAACTCTCTCCTTGCTTTAAATCACCTCTCTTGACACTGTCTGTGATAAAATAATTGTAGATTTGTGTACCAGGAAGTACTGAATTCATCTCAGCCCACTCTAGTACAGAAATTGCACCATTCCAATGACCAAACTGTAGAAACTGTTTAACAAAGGAGTTGCATGTTTGAATGTCAACATCTGACGCAGATGCCTTCAACAATTCAAAGAGATTACGAAGAGTAGAGATATGCTGGATGTACGTCGAATTTACCAAGGCATTTGTAGTTTTAGGTCCGATGGGTATTCTCAGAGCAAGGCATGCTTTGTAGAGGACCATGGCACTGTCAAGATCCTCGTTCTTGACTGACAATTGCGATATACGCCGGCGAATTATTTTGATACTCTTATGCCTTTGTGATGCGGACTCCCATAGTTTTTCAACATCCTCCCTTGTCCTTACCTGGTGCACTGGGCAGGCAAGCGACTTCCGGACGCCTTTCACGTTGACAGCTCCCGAGATTGGAGGCCGAGTTTTCTCCTCGCCGGGGCCATACTCTTGTAGTCCACGGCTACATGATCTGCATGTGAAATTCCGTGATTTGTTCTTCGCTGAAAGTCCTGTGAATGCAACACAATGAATCCTCGTGGGCAATTTCTTGAGCATCTCATTGCGGCTTAAAAAGTAGTGACCGTATGGTGACCGTAGATTCTATTGCTTGACGAAAATTCTGAGACTGATGATGCTCGAGTTTGATTCTACATCTTCGTAAACTATCCCACAACCAAAACCTTCAGTCGATGGTCGTGAGAATCAGATTAGCGCG
>JAABUO010002273.1_pt1 | contig 23633 bp, 18 predicted proteins | sample 5559291 | NCBI WGS metagenome assembly JAABUO01 (sample SAMN10711878, study PRJNA513372) | rock metagenome | isolation source: Antarctica rocks | place: Antarctica: Victoria Land, Finger Mt sud
CAGGAGATATGGCAAGAGAAGCTCCTTACGGGACATGGGAAAGTCCACTCACAACAGGACTCCTCGCTGGGAAGACCATCTCGCTCGATGAGGTGAAGGTCAACGTATGAGCCATTAAGGGTCATAACAGCACCCACGACTAAGTCAACTGGTAGGAGCATACTGGCACGATCTATTACTTAGAGGGACGGCCTGCGCAAAATGGGAGAAACTGTATTGTTGAATACTCAAAAGTGGGAAGCAAGGGCATACTGCCCAAAGGCTACAGTGCACGGACGGCCCTCCACGAGTATGGAGGAGCCGCATATACAGTAGGCTCTGATGGCATCTTGATTTTCTCAGACTGGAAGACTAGAGGAGTGTTTTCCCTCGATCCGTCCTCCAGCGAAGTCCAAGCGATTACAGAAAACGACCCAGGAATCCGCTACGCTGCGTTCAACGTCCACCCTAACACTCCGCACCTGATCATTGCCGTGCAAGAAGATCATCATGCGGCCGTTGAAAACAGACTCGTTTTGATAGACGCTGACACCAAGATCATACGTACTGTAGCGCAGGGAGCCGACTTCTACAGCGATCCATCATTCAGCCCATCCGGAGATAGACTTTGTTGGATACAATGGAATCATCCGGATATGCCGTGGACTGGTTCCGTGCTGTACGTTGCAGATTGGCATGACACGCACGTTAGCACACCTGTTGCGGTCGCTGGTAATTCAGGGTCAGAAAGCGTTATCCACCCTAGATGGGGTCCGGATGGTACGTTGTTCTTTTCTAGCGATTATACCGGATACTATCAGCTCCACCGCCTTGGAAAGGGCAAGCCACAAGCTCAAATATTAAACCTGAAAGGCTTGGAACACGGCGAATTTGCTGGCCTGAGTTTCCGGTTGGGCACGTGAGTTTTGCAACTCTTGTCTTGATCGATACTAAACCCAGTAGAAATTCATACGTTCCTCTGACAGCCAACACTCTACTAGCGACGTATCAGAAGAACGCAACATCTCATGCCGTTATCATCAACGCTGAAGAAGAGTCGTACCAAGACCTAGAACTCCCACTCGTGCAAATCAGTCAAATGGCAAGGATCTCGGGCAACAGTATCGTTTTGATCGGTGCTACCAAGTCACTTCCTATGGCGCTATACCGAGTTGATGTTACCCAACCTTGTACATTAGAAGGACTCAAATCGTCAATAGATATGAGATTACCTAGGGGGATGCTCTCTATCCCTCAGCATATATCTTTTCTCCAAACAGATGGAGATTTTAGGGAACATTTATCCCATGCCGTATTCCTTCCACCCACCAACCCAAACTTCAAAGCAACCCCAGGCACATTACCACCACTTGTGGTCTATCTCCACGGTGGCCCAACATCACATGTCACTACAGGCCTATCGATGTCAGCCCAATATTGGACTTCACGTGGCTACGCTCACGTATCTGTAAATTATGCTGGCTCGACTAGTTATGGAAGGGCATACCGTGATTTGCTCAACGGGAGATGGGGAGTACTAGATGTAGCTGATGTTGCAGGCTGTGTATCTTATCTATCAAAAACGGGTCAGATCGACCACAAACGAGTAGGAATCTATGGCGGCAGTGCAGGCGGTTATGGAGTCTTGCAAGCTCTTTCCACTTATCCGGCATTATGGGCCAGCGGCATCAGTCTCTACGGTATCAGTTCTCTCCCAGCGCTCGCGAAAGACACGCATAAATACGAAAGCCACTACCTCGATGGATTGCTCTTTAAACATGGAGCAACCAAGGAAGAGCAAGAGAAGATCCTCCATGATCGTAGTCCTCTCAATCATGCAGATCGCATAACTGCGCCAGTCTTGCTTCTGCAGGGGACTGAGGATAAAGTGGTGCCGCTCAATCAGACTTTAGAGATGGAGAAATCCATCAAAGAGAAGGGGGGGACTGTCAAGGTTATTATCTTTAAAGGGGAAGGACACGGATTTAGACGAGAAGAAAACATTATGAGATCGCTTCAAGAACAAAACGACTGGTTTTATGATACCTTAGTACAGCCGAGATCAGGCAGATGAGCTGTCACGACAGAAACGTTCATATTTTCACCAATCAAGCATGAGTTCCATTATATGTAGATATCGACTATCAACAGTTAATTCAGTCGCCATATACTTAAAACGTCGGCCACAGCGCCCATCTTATTTTCCCCTCAAAAATCCTCGCAGTATTTTAAGGCACTACAATGAGTAACCATGTTATGAATGCCGACATTGAAGAGTATCAGATCCCACCCTCTCTCCCACCTCAAAGCAACTCGTCAACTTATCTATACCGAAAAACAGCTGAGTTCCGTTGCCAGAACTTCCAGCAACCAGTCGAGAACAGATTTAAAACATGTCGTATCATGTATAAATTACGAGTATAATCGTGCTGAAGTTCATTAAAGTTATATAACATAATAAACGAGTCGCGAGCACGGCTGCAGACAGTTAAAAAGCGATTAAGAATAAACATGAAGTTAAGTTTTCTAATTTTCATCATATATAGAATAACGACAGAAGCTTCTTCGTCTTAAAAAGAATTAATCGTGTACGCTTTAACATTTCGAACTTTCGAGTTTAAGACTAAGCTTCTCTTTAATAGCTAAACTTGTGTAGTATATTTCGTAAGAATGACGATGTTCTTAACAGATATCTTAACTTCAGCATAAGTCTTAACTAGCTCGATTATTATAATGACTTTAATCTTATTCTGCTTAAACTGAGACGCATCGACTCTTATGTCGATTTCATTAACGTTAAGAAATGTTAATGATCGTTTTATTTCGCAAAAGCTTCTTAATACGATAATTACGATAATCATGTTAAATCGAAGTAAGAAATCGACTGAGAAGCGCATTTAATCTTTATATCAAACAGTGAATACGATGTTACTTATGATAAGAATTGCGCGATACTGTTTAATAAGAAGAATATAAGAATATTCAAGCGTAATTAGTCGTTTAAATAAGCTTCTGTTTGTGTAATGCGCGAAGTAATTATTCTTAATGTTTTCTTTCCTTAATCGAAGTTACTCATCATTATTAAACAAATGCATCGAATCGTTACTGTGAGTCATAATAATAAAGATCTCTGCGTTTTCGACTCTCGCGACTTCTTAAACGACAGTATAACCCTTTTGGCACTCGCTGTGATTTTAGACCCATCAAAGGCTTCGGGAGAAACCCACGTATATATTTGAAAGCCGAGGTTTGAAGCTTAAGGCTCAACAAGTCTACCTAAGCTCCGAATCGGTGAATACCATGCCTATTCATTCCATCATCTCCTAGAAACTTTGCCTTTAATTTCTGGCTGTAAGTTTCGGGATTCTGGACCGGAAACTTAATACAATCGATATCATTAGCGATGAAAATTTCTTCTTATACGCGATAAGAAGACCTTCAGGGTAGTTTGATTGCTGAGTAGATCCCACTGATAGTCTTCGACTTGAGATACGCATCCCTTAGCTATCTTGTCCGGGCTATCTTGCCCAGGAAATAGTCGGCAAACACCGAGCCCATTCCTTCATCTTCTTCGACTATTGCTTTCAATCTCTTGCTTCTGAGGCAGCAAATTCTATGCAATGGATATCATTGGCGCTGGAAACTTCCTTATACCCGAGGGGAAGAACATCAGAGTGGTGTGATCGCTGAGCGGATCCCACTGACGGTCTTTGACTTGAAATCGCGGACCTTGGCTATCTTCTTCGGGCTATCTTACCCCGAAAATAGTCGGCGAACAGCTTTATATCCTAACCCTTCGGCAAGACGTTCTTTCTCTTCTGTTTTTCGTGCTGCTCTGTGCATGTCGAAGGTAACACCATGGACGATTGTATTCAGCGTGGTGGAATAGTATCTTTCTGCTATAAGCCCCAATCTTTAATTGCGAGGTAGACACCAGATTGCTGTTTCATCTTCTGAACTTATACTCTCTTCGTCCGTTGGAACCCAATCGCCGCCCGCTCTTCTCATCTTAATCCTGTTTACCAGCTTTTAGACAGGTATATTCCTGCTCTCCTTGATTTTTGTGTACGTGCCATCGTGGGGCCAGACTGAGCTTTTTCTACAGATAGAACATCAAGATTTGGGAATTTCGAAAACAACAGGTGGCTGTAGCTGTTCGTTGTTTGTGAAGTTGAGGGTCTTCGACCTGAGACCATATGCCTTGGCCATTTTGTCCGAGACTTTCTTTTCTTCCCGTTCTTGTGTGCTGCTCTTCACTTTTCGACATAGACGGTTGTATTCAGCTTGATCCGGTTGTTCCATTTTTGCACTCTGCTTGATTTCCGGGTAGGTGCCATCGTGGGGCCAAAATTGGCTCTTCCTACCCATAGAACATCAACGAGCGAGAATTTGAAAAAAAGCAGTTGGCTGTAGTTCTTTGGTATTTGTAAAGTTCGAATTTCTTGTTTAAGAACTGTTGCTTTACTAGAGAACCGAAAGCGATGGCTGAGAAGTTGCTGGCTTCATTTCGTTAATTTCTTATTTCAGCTCTTTTCGCGCACTCAGCCCTCAACGTGCAATTATACCTTATGCTTCATCGTTCCAGAATGAGTATCTGGTTTCTAGGCTGGAAATTCAATGCAATGAAGATCGTCGGCGATGAAGATTTCTCTGCTGTGAATTATTTTCTTGTACTGAACAAAAAGCCTCTTCAAATCACGCCCTCATCTCGCGAAGTTCGTCCTGGAGATTTTTCTGTATACTTATCCTTCAGTTTGTAAAAGCTATACCTGATGTTTTTACCAGTAGAGAACGACTGAAGTACTCGAGGTCATCTCCCTGTATTTCAGTTTTCCCCTCAAATCCCTCAGGTTGCAATACTCTATCTCTCGCAACCACGCGGAATGATGTAAGACGAACCTTAACACTGTGCGGAGATCGGTGACAGATGGTATGGCAGGCGATGCTCTCAACTGTAACGGTCCTTGTGCTTGCCAGAAATCGCCCCAGCTGCGACGCTCATCAGGAGAGATACCTCTGGGTGACGCCGGGTCTCTTGCAGGAGTCGCTGGCGCTGATATTGAGGGTAGGCGGTTGAGTGGGGCTCCGGCTCTAACATAGCGTCGTCCTTTGGGTCCTCTGGGGTTTGATGGCGGTTTTTTGCCGCGTTGGGGAAGATAGCGCGAATTGAGAAAAGAGATCTGAAATACCCTCAACCAACGCAGACTACCAAGAAAGTAAAGACGTTATACCGAAAGCGAGGGCTTCATTTCGTCAAGTTCTTGCTTCGAGATTTCTCTTACACTTAATTCTTAAACCCGTGGACCAGTTCTCTCACTACAAACATCGCTCGCCCAGAACACCAACACGTTTTTTAGTCATGTATGATTCTCTCATTGGTTTTGATAATCTAATCGCTGCCAACGCGTCTTGGTGAAGACGTTTTGGATGACGCGGAGGAGTGCCAGCGACCGAAACTTGCGCGAACATCAAGAGGTCTTAGGGGTTGTTGGCTTCAAAGGGTGAATATTGCGAGGGATGATAAGCCATCCGCTCGTTCCCCTTTGAAAGAGTGGAAGTAGGTTGGACTTTGAGACGTCCTATTATCAAGTCGAGTCTTCCCAATGACAGTCCCTTGAGGAAGAGGTTGGATGGCGTTGCCTGTCTTCTCTGCTATCCTTCCCGGATGTTGATCATATCGAGGGATCGTGAATTAGGGTCCTCAGTACCTGCACAAGTACTCGAGCTATCCCAAAAGGTATATTTATGCCTATTCCTGACTCTTCAATCTTTGAAACTTCGGCTGGCCTGTCTGTAGGTGAGCTGTTCTTTTCGCTTCGTCACTCTATCGTACAAAAAGAACTACATCTTTTCTTTGCGGACGAAACCTTATCCAGTCCAGGAGTTCTCCAACCAAGAACTTCAGTCGCTGGTCATAAGCTTTTCCGTGAGCTCCTTTTCTCCAGCCGATGTGAAGTTTCTGAGGAAGCTCAGAGAGGATCCCCGTGTTGTCCGGATGAGAAGGTGTAGAGAGTGTTTCAGAGAGTGACCAGGAGTTTCGATGATGTCTTGAATAAAGGGTCTTGTAGTTGGTTTGATGCTCTCTACCAAACTCGACGAACAATGCGCCCTCCGGGACAGGAAACTTGATGCACAGTGGCCAGGGGTGTTCTGAATCATCGTCGCTGCTCGCGTTTTACGATTCTTAGCAATTCTCAAAAACTCTTTCGAGGGGCGGATCCAGTTGAGCTTGTTGATCTGTGTAGAAGCGAAAGAAACTTGTATCATAGTCCCAATTGTATGCGTAGGAGGCAGATTGATACGATGCCTGAGGATGTTTTTCATATCTTGGCTGTCTCCCGTTTGTTTCTATTTGAAGATAAAAGAGACTGTGCACGATGCATCGAGCGTTGTGTTCCATGTATTCTGGGATGTCCACCAGCCCATAAGGATCTCCTCTACTCACCATTCTTCAGTAGCCTTTGATTTGCGTTTCGGGAGGCTGCACGCAATATATGATGCCGATTCGTATACGCTTGAAGACGTTGATGTAGTGCCTAGAGACGCTCTTGGAAGTACTGTTGCTGAGCGTTCTCTTTTGGACAATATGTTTAAACATAATCACCGAAGCTTTAGGAACCGCCTTAAGCGGGGAACCAGATTAGTTCTTGGCTTGCGTTGCAGAGAGCAGAGAGCGTTATTCTGAGCCCTCATCAATGGCCACGCATACTGTCAGATTGATGCAATGCCCAGGAATGCTCTTAAGAGTACTGTTGCTGGAGGTTTATTTTTGAACAATAGGTCTACAACTTAATTGCCGAAGCTCTAGGAACCGCATTAACTGCGAATCCAGACCAGTCCTTGGCTTGCGTTGCAGAAAACAGAAGGTGTTCTTTTGGACTTAAAACAATGGCCACGCAAATTGTCAGATTGATGCAACGCTCGGCAATGTTTGTGACCTTCGCCTAATGGCAATTCGGACAAAACTTGATCCCTCAAGCGGTCTTCTGGGTTCCTTCCTCTTGGCAGCAAGTCTTTCCTGGGTCTCTTCGCCGGTTTCTTGAAGGCGGTCGTAGAGTTCTCAGGTCATGTCCGCGTGTCAAGTTGATCTTACATCATCTTTTCCCCCTTTTTTGAGGATAGAACGGCTGACAGCCTCTGATAAGTGAGGTTTTTATGTTTCACGATCTTTATTAGTCCACAAGACATCAAGAGATTTGGATGGCAATCTCAACGGCTCTAGGTCTCGTAATGTGGTTGGTGACCAAATTAGAGATGACAGAGAAAGCTTGCTTTTTCGAGGTGGCGCAACAAACCTCGTGCGTGGTCAAGGTGTTTTAGACTTCGTTGAAAGCGTGGGACTTGGACTTTCCCGATGAGTAGACTCATCTTGGATTCAGGCAGTAGATCAAGTATCATCTCTCATCCCAAAGAATTTATTCTCAATGGGTAGAACAAGATGAGTGCTGATGATAAAACCTGCTTTAGAGGGTTCTCCTCTACCTCTATATCAGAGACCTCCTCCCCAGCACCCAAGCGTAAGGCATGAACGTGAAGCGCAGCAGCCGCACTCTACTAGTGCGGCAGTCCGAGCCACCACCTGCTGGTTGCTGTAGTCTCTCCCACAAGGGAGAGCGATTCCGCCAAGGCGGACTAGGGTGCGAGCGAAAGCCGATGGAGCAGAACAGGGAGGAGACGAGAGGAACGCGGACGCAGCACGGCTACGCCAAGCAGGGGCTCGGGAATAGAAGCTGCATCGGCTGGCTTGAACCACATATTAGCAATTGTTGCAGGCTCCAGAAAAGAAGACAAGCCCAACCGCAGAGGTAACTCTCTCGAAACTTTCGCGGTCGATGTTCCCTGGGTGATAGAAATAGCACCAACTTTCAGTACTCATGAAGTCTCGCCTTCCAGTGGGGTCTTCAACAAGTAGTATCTTCTTGTACGCGGAGAACAGGAACACAACTTCCGTTCTGCGGGTCATGTAGTCCGTGATTAGCGATGTTTGGCTTTAGAGACCAGGAACTGCTTTATATATATGTTGGCAGGTATACAGACCACCGGCTGGGTCTGACCACCAGCCCCAGACTCATCACCACCTTTCTATGGTTGAGGTGTTCTGGCGGCTCCTGCGCCGAGAAATACACAGGCTGTGACTCCTTCACGAGATCGAATGCCTCTATGGCCATAAATAATTGGGAGAACTTAGACACCGTGGCGATGCAGATCTGGCGCTGCTTTCGATGCGGCAAGAGGAAGGAAAATGTTTTCGGCTTACTTAGTTTACCATTATAGGTAGATTTTTGGCTAAAGCAGACATTCTGATGGTGTCTTATACCAGCGAAGCCGTGGACCGCCCGTGCGATTGGAGGAATTGAAGATCCCTCCGTGCCGTGAGCTGAACCACTACCGCAGTGAAAGAAGTTCCTGAATCGAAGGCTGGAAAGTCGGAAATTTCGCAGGTTGCTTATACCAGAATATGCCTCAACTCGTGTCAACGAAGTCCTCATCCTACCCAAATCCACGTAGAAGGCTCCATACGTGTCTGATCTTATGGTTTGCGTCTCTAGGCCGGAAACAGTGAGCCAAGAATGTTGCAATATCCTCGCTATCGTAGTATGAGTGCTGTTCAACAATGAAGATTATCACGAAGACTTCGAGAGGACAACTTAGTGTGAGGATGAGGTGGGATCTGACTTCTTCGTTGGGGATGGAGTCGAAGTCAATGCTGTCATCCCAGTACAGCCTTGTAGAGAGAATTCCTGAGTTGCTTCAGAAAGGGGAAGTGAGCGAGTCAAACCAACGGCCTGTGCGTTGGAAGAGGTGCACTTTTTCGCAATAACAAGCGAATATATTCCTTAGGCGGAAGATTCGTTTCCAATGACTGGCTTGGAAATTGAAGGGTAGTGGAGGATTGTTGAACCAGAATGCATGTTGGCAAATTGCAGAGTGGAAAGCTTTTTGTATGGCAAAATAGAACAAGTCCTTTATCTAGTTTATTGACTAGCAAAGTCGTAATTCTCATGGCTTCTTATACCAGGGGCGCGAAGGCTCACAGGGATCAACTGAATAAGATTTTCGAGCGAGTACAAAGCTGATCAACCAATAGATAGAAGACCCTACTCCCGTGGTTGGCTTCAAATCTGGAAGCTCTGATGGCTTCTTATACCAAGGGTGCCATTTTCCCGACGAGTCACCGATTTGGAAGTACTTCTGCGCAAGCATTAAGCTTGACACAAAATCATCTTACATGACCAAGTCAGAGCTTTCTGCCGAAGCAGCATCTCGTATGCTTCTTATACCAGGAATACCGCAGCCCATATACGAGGTATCGATCTAGTTATCTAAATAATAGAATCAAGTCTTACTCTTAAAACAAGACTTCGAGAGTAGTTTCTCATACCAGAACCCTCGAGCCGTGCATTGAAGCAAGTGAAAGCATCTTTCCATCTTTCCACTCTCTGAGGAATGGCATCTTGTATAGCAAAGAGCAAAGTCTCATTTTAAAACTAGAACTTCTCATGGCTTCCTATACCAGGAAGGCTTGGGTCCGTGCGTTCGGGCAACGTGGGATTTGTTTAGCTAGAACTCCGTTTGCTAGGCCCGTGGAAATGCGTAGGTATTTCCATGGCCCGCAATTCGTAGTGTCGTTGGAATTGGGGCAGGGGATTTCCTCGACGACCAAGTCATTGCGAGATGGTGTGAGTGAGACCCTAGTGAGGGTAATGCACCAGATCTGCGGGATCCAGATGAACTTAAGAATTAGTGATTAGTACGGGATCGCAAATACTAGAAGTTAACTCACGGTGTCTTTATCAATTGCCCCACAACTTGGCCTTTTCTAGCGACATTCGAGGACATTGTCCGAACATCCATACTCTCACTTGTTGAAACACAGTAGCCATCTGTGGGTACCCAAGGTCAGATTTGTTTTGATAGTATATGGCTGCTTCTTACCTTTTTTGGTGATCTTCTTGGTGAAAGCCCGAAGATTACCACTCTCTTTATGTCGAGCATCGCAGCAATCTGAGGTATTCGAGTTAGAAGTGCTCTGCTGGTATAATGCTACCTGTTGTCATCGCTAGATATAAATCTTACCATGACTGTTCATGATAATGGACTATCAAACACTGTGAGTGCGTGAAGCTCACTGTTCGAGCCAACTGTGGAGACCGGTTCTGTGCTGCGCAGCCCACTCGAGCCCTAATCGTTTTAATTAAGCGAGTCTATTCGGCAACCACAGATGAGACGTGATACATTCAATAGCTGAACAGGAGACATGTACAGTGATGATGATGATGATGATGATGATGATGATGATGATGATGATGAGGATGATAATATATGAAACATGTATAAGGGGTGTGGATGTGTGTGTTGTGGTGAAAGGATGTGCGAGAATGTGCAGAGATCGTTGGGGTATTTAAGGTGCAAAATGACCACGATTGGTCGATGAATCAGTGAGGGAATAAAAAATTCAAGGCTAGATTCAATACTAGTCGGCCATCAATTCATAGAATTTCCGTCCCTTTCCGTAGGCATAGAGCACTGCTACCATTCAGTGCTTCACTCCAACTTGCATTAAGATATGAGAAACGATTGGGATGAACAGTACTATCACTGCACACGAATGACGGGTGTCTTCACCGTGGAAACAACAGGTGAGATGACCGGTGTGCCCAAGTGAGAGTATATCGGAAGGAGAATGCTTAACAAAAGTAAACGAAGAAATCGTGAGCTCTCTGAAGCTTGCGTATTACCACACAACCCCCCAATGGGGCCAGCACTGCGGAGACAGTGGGTGTGTGCATCTGGGTACGAGGCGGTCAGTCGATCCATCATCTATTTACTCACTTTGTGACGCATCAGAATTTACCATCAGAGATACAGAAGTCCTACTATACCCTAGAATCATTTCCCGACATACTCTGGGATCCTCAACCACATTTCTCTTTTCAGAAAATACAACCACGCAATCCTTTCCCGCGGTTTCAGGGGATCCATAATCGATATCTTAAACCTTCGAAGAAACTCTTCGAAGAAATTGCAATCGTTAGCATCTTGCCCAGGACTTGGGTGGCCCAGACCAGAAAACGTACCTCCACAACCACTTTACGCACCTCCAACAGTGGAAGTTCTTTACGCGTATACCTTCCTATACTAAGAACCAGCTTTACACTCGGCCCTATCGTGGCTCTCTCTTTGTCATCATCCTCGAGCCACTCACTTGGCGGGGAGACATCTGCATCATTGCCAGAGACAATGCATCTCGCCGTAGCGCCGACTTAATACAGCCAGTGATTGTACCTGCTGGAACCAATCGGCCTTCTGGAAGTATATCACCACCAATGTTGTTGGTGGACAATATTTTCCAGAAGCTAAACGCGGGCGGATGAAGGCGAAAAGACTCTTTGATGACTGTATTACGATAGGGTAAAGTCTTCGTGGTGGAGTATGCAAGGATATCGCTAGTGGAGGACGGAGAGAACAGGCTGTAGGCCTGAGTTCAGCAAGGAGGGTTTGATGCATACGAGGCTTGGTGGTTATATATTAAATGAATGTATGCACACAGAGCCATTGCGATGGAGTCGGGCCCAACATCTCTATGAGAAAGGGCTTGGGAAATCTCAGGTGACGAGAAGGGTTTGCTTTACGCTGAAACGATAGCCTGAGCTTCGACCTCCCTCACAGGGATGCATTGGCTTATCATGGAGCCGACCATATTCTTTGGCACAACTATGTTTGAACCGAAATTTTCCGAGATTCTTTCTTTGGTAAGCCTGTCATGTTTCAACAGACTATTTGAAGTACTTACACGCTGAAGAGACAAAAACATACCCGAGAACCCTACCATAACTTTTCTCGTCTTTCTCCCTCAACTCGACCCGGTTGACCCATGATAAACTGATTACATCGATGAGGCATGGGAGAGTAACTAGACTTTGGATTATAGGAGGGCCTGTGGCTGGATCCCCAACGTAATCACTAGCGTTGTTATGACACTCGCTAGATCTGCCAATTGAATGTGTACAAACGGCGTTGGTGTTCATATTGAATACCAGCTTGGTTGTAGTCAAGCCGGGATCCATGGATTATAGGCCTCGATCAGAGTAGGTTTGCACCTGTGCTTGATAAAATCGAGGCATAGGCTAACATATCGATCTATACTTGCTTCGAGATTCGAGTCGTGGTTTCCGGAATACCACGCTTTTTTGTCAGTTGATATTGACTTTGAGGATACCTACGGGACAGCATTGACTTCAGTATAGGAACCATCTTACAAAGCGACTGTTTTTTGAGGTGCGCAACCTTCTCATTCTGTTAGACTCACCACCGAGGTCACCTTTGACTTTGGTTGAAGGTGCTTATGCCCGTCGAGTAATTCAAGACAGTCTTCATACGAGGCTCAAGTCGCAGCTCTATACGTGACGGGTCGCTAGTATGGGCTCCTAACGGCAAATATCCAGTGTATTATCTCGACATCCGGAGTCAAGAGATTCTTGGGAGCAATACACGCCACTATTCCTAGAATACGACAAAGCCAATTTGCGCCGTTTACACGATGTGTCTTGACGAGATGTTTGCAATACATACGACGGCTTCAGGATTTGGCCTCACATTCCATAAAGCCTTAGGAAACCATAGTCCGATGATTTTGCCCGAAAAGTGCCTGGAAAGTGCTGCAAATACCACTTCTAAGTGACGAAATATATAGTGAACAGAGCAGCACAGATAAACTCATCCGGTAAAGAAGCCGGAGGTACTCGAATCTCCATATCCCAGGACTGCAACAATAGGATGTATGATAACGAATTCAACATATCAGCCTTCATGATGATTCTGTGAGCGAGAATGGTACCACTCACGCCACCTCAATTAAAGAGAAGAACAAGCGATCTTGACATATAAGAAGGCAGACACCCCCATAAAACTGCTTTCGTACTGATAACAGCGCGTGCCTCGATCGTTAAAGCACAGCAAGTGGGAGTAGCGCATTGTGAGCTTCTTCATCGCGCCAACAAGGCGTCTCATTTTAGTCCAAAGTCATTACTCTTTGGTCAACTAGCTCGGTAACGCACGTGTAGAACATACCTAAAGCTGAAGAGTTTGCAGCGAAGCCTCTGAAAACTGACGGCCAACCTCGGCTAGCGTCGAATTAGCGATTGATTTAGACTTCTAAGAGATTAGCGGGAAGTTATGGCCATCCTAATTTCAATAGCATCGACTTCAACTGTCTTAAGTACTATGGCATAATTAAGACACTCGAGAGCATTGAAGCTTTGCTGCATCTATGGCCGCGTGCTTAAGAACATGCTGTGTAGTAATTAAGTGTACACTCATGATAATCCTCAAGGCATTTGGTAGTCAGAGCGCTGTCCGTTACCGATTCACCATTCTATACAAATATGCCCCCATAGTACTTGTATAGCTGAACGGTTCGACTAGTTCGTTCAAATTATCGAAATCATTTCCTACCGGCCATTCCCGAGTACTTTTGGTCCAAACGGGTTGATTGCATCGCATACTAGTTTTCGAATGCTGGTCTTTTGCGCACAAATTATATGTGCGCTGTTAGTGTTCATCTGCGAGTTTAGGGAGAAGACAGTTCTGGAGAGTATTGGTTGAAAGACAAATAATTCACTATTTAGAAGCAAAATGCGGACGGTAAACTTGAAGATCTCGCCTATTCCACGTCCTCCACTCGTGCCGACCCATCTTCTACAGTCCCAGCTTCTCGGCGCGGACGACGTGAACTGTCAAGGTCCCATCTCCACGCTACGGTCCCCCTTTCGATTCCGTCGCGATAGCCTTTGTAGAACTGGTTTTGGATGCTAATCTCTGGCCAGTCATCCAATACACTGCTGTCCCAGCAGTCTTCAGGCGCAACCGCAGTACGCAAGTCCGCATATCCAAGGTGGCCGACTGGCCTAAGTGGCGCTGTCCCGATGATACTGATCCGGTCGCGGACTTTCATCACGGCGAGGGCATCAGCCGTGAAGCTCTGCCCTCTCAGAGCCTCTTGAGTATGTTCCCGACCGTTCTCCCAGAGCAGATGGAGCGTGAACTTCCTCAGGTTTGGACAGGTCGCCGAGATGAGCTCTATATGGCTCGCTATGTGACTGTCGATCTTTGTATGAGGGTGCAAGTTTGTGCCCATGACATCGATACTCAGATCCCTCATCCACTCTAGCTGAGAGTGGAAAGGAAATTCGTCCGGCCTTTTACAAGCCCGTGGACACCAGTTGAAGTAAAAGATGAACCGGGTGAAATAAACCGTGTAATGGAACTTGTTGACACGGTAGAAAACTTCAACGGCCTCCGTGTGAGCTTGGTGAGATACAAGCATGAGTGCAATCTCACAGATTCGTATTTCGAAAGGTCCAGATGGCATGTCGTAGAAATCGCGCGCGTCCGGTGACATTCCCTTAGGGATCTCCAGGAACTCGCGTTCGCGCAAGCGAGGTTGATGGTCGTCCCGGTACACTGTCAGAGCCTCTTCGAAGATCTGCTTTCGAAGTTCTGCTGGAAGTCCCATAAGGGAAGCACGTGCAGGAGTCTCAGGATCGGTTTGCGTACTGGCGTCTTCGACCCACTCAGTCTGAGTCACCATATCCCGGGTTGGGGGACCGGTCTGTGTTCCCTTGTCAACCATGGGCTTTTGGTTCTTAGCTTTGATGGTGGGACCCGTCTGGGTTCCCATGTCGCTTGTATTCCTTCGTGGTGCCATTGTTCCGCTTGAGGGAGATGAAGAGTTTGTTTACAGCTTTGTTTGAAAACAATATCGTTATTTCAGAGCTGATAATGTAAAGGAATAGAAAGGTTATGTGCGAACGGTCTTTGAACGGATGCTTGTAGTTGATGAAGTGGAAAGGGAGGGGTTTTTTAAGACAGGCAACCATTTATGTTCGACACTTCGTCAGCTCAACACCAGTTCGAACATTGATGAATCTCACCAAGTAGCGGCAGTGGGTGTTGTACCAGCCAAAGAAAGTTCGGTGAGCCCTATTGTGTTGTCAGAACAAAGGAATAGCATCACTGTATTGGGTTTACCTCATGCTCGAGAACCTCATTGTTCCCCTATCAGTGCTCGTACTTCGCGATTGATTGTCTGACTCATACTTCTCCGTGTGAAAACGATCTTCAAGGAAACAACACTGAGATCGAATACCACCGCTTCACAACGAAGATGGTAGTATACAGAACATCAAATCCTAGCAACCCCCTTTCTAACGCAAAAAGCTTGAGCCTGGATAGTCGCCACAATAACATACTCGACAAAAACGTTCCCTCGTCTCCAAATCCCCACACAAACCAAACCCTCTCCCTGCAGCACAATCGCAGAAACCTCTTTAATTCCCTCATGGTAGTTTACCAACTGAAAGAAGTAAATTCCCATAGATTTAACCTCACCTGCCCATAATTGATCAATTCGTCTTACATTGTTTGGAGATAGCAGGTCCTAGAACCATGTCGTTAAATCCATTATCAATATGAAAAGCTCACTCTCCTCGATACACGAATCCTAAAATTCAGCGGCGCAAACGGTCCTGCCTTGTCAATTGGAACGAATATGGGCACTAACACAACCTTTCGTGTTCTTTAATAATCGTTTAAGTTCAATGAACTTGATGTAGAACTCTGATTCCGAACACCCCCTCAGTGCCAATCTGAATGCCTCTTCCGCTAGGTAGTCGCCGCTGCAGCATGCGAGAATCAAAAGCACCTCGTTCCCCAAAGGGGGTGTTGTTCTCTATAGATGAGGTTGTTGTGGCACCTAGCGCCGACGTTCTCAATCCCACTCCACCGCACCCAGAGCCCTGCGGCCCCGGCGATACTACCCTGAGGGTTACGGTACCGTGGGCCGTGTCTTTTCCTTTTCGATCGGGCGTGAGAGGGCAGAGTGGCTTCGCTTAACGCCCACTATATAGATAGGGTTTTCCTATATAGCAAGTCCGCGTTTTTTAGGGCTTTGATATATTGAGCAATGCTCGCTGTTGACAATAGATGAAGAGGTTTGAACGGGAGGGGGGGAGTAGTGGAGGTGTTATCTATCACATCAGAGGTGATAACTGATATAAAGGTTCTACGGAAGGGAGGAGTGGCAAACATACGATTAGATATATTAGGAGGAAAATAGCAAATGAAGGAACAAAGGCGTTTCAAAAAAGTTTTGTCTAGAAAAATATCCCTAGCATGTAGCCACAAAAAAATAAGAAAGAAAGAAGGACGGCAAAGGTAGATGAAGATTTAATCGAATGGATTAATAGATTTGATGAAAGCATAGGGTCTTTGGGGAAAATGAGGAGTGAAGAGGTGCGTTGACAGGGGGTTTAACCGTTAACGACATCTTCTGCTATGTAAAGGAGGGAGGTTAAGGTTAAAGGTAGGGGTTTAGGAGTGTGATCTAGAGGGGTTGCTAGATGGTAGGCGTACTATCATGTAAGACAAGGATAGCAAAAGATTTCTTCCGCTTCCGCTTCTGGCTTTCAAGGTGAGCAGATGCTACTTTAACCTGAGGTGAGGCTGAGCACCCCTGAATGCAAGCGGGAGCCTGAACCAGCTTTCCCTTGTGCTTTTAGAATAAATAATGTCATCATTATGGCAACAGTCAAAGATTTTCACTACCGTCATCCTCTTATTAAGAGTTGTCAAGGAGCAATCTTTCTGATGATCGCAAAATCGATATTTTCGAATGTTCCCCGCAAATATTGGTCAGGTTTTAACGAAATATATATTCCGACATTAATCTGTTCATCACACAACCCTTACGGGAATATGGTGGTAGTCTTTCATTAGCATAGATAATAGAAAAGTCTTTATAATATGAGCTGATAGAAGAATCTCATCTGTAAAAGAATTAGGTCGTCACCACTGAGACTAGTAAATAGGTATAGTATCCAATGTAAATAGGTATAGTATCCAATGTAATTAGTATACTGTGGTTGTTGGGTATTGATTGTTAGTACCAACTGGCGCTAATCGTAGTGCGGAAGATCAGCTTACTGCTCATTGCTAGATTGTCGCCTCATACAGTTACTCTGTCAAGAACTATAGTCATATCCATTGCCCGGCAACCTCCACAGGCTCTTTCAACGCGTCGGAGGATTCCCTATATACCCATAAGCAGGTCCCTACAAGGATGCTGGCTACCACACGCGTAGTAGGCTTCCGATTGTCATGTCCCACATCTTCCAACTGATTATTCCTTCGTCCTGCTCTTCCTGGTGCGTCCAGTATACCATCCGACCGTGCTGCAACACGTCTGTCATCGCTGTTCTCCGGTCAGCTAGCGTGATGCCGCTGATCTGGTCAAAATCCTGTATCTCTTGCAAGTATTCGTTGTAATTTGCTTCTCTGCGTGCGTTGAGGTGCGCTCGCTGGGTTATCGAGGCTCACGTGGTGACTGAAAGCTCTGCTCTTTGAACAATTTCATCTCCACCACCACCAGCGTCCCGAGGCCGCTTCAACTGTGTTTGGCAAGTGCTTTGTTTCCTCGCAATTACAGCAGAGTACTTGCCCCATCACCACGTAGAGGTGGCTATCATCAATGAGGGAAGTTCATTATTAAAATAACATATTAATCATAATATTGTCGGTACGTTTGATGTTCTATATATAAATAAAGGTAAGTGTTAAAAAAGTCTTTTGCCTGTCTTGAGTGCAAGTCATCTGTATAAAGAGCAAGCACAGAATTATGTTCATTCATAGAATACAAATACCATACTGATGAAACGGGTCTATCAAAGCTGCTGCGCCATGCTAAAGAGTTTGTAAAAAGGCAACTCTACACAATCTATATCAACCGGGGCTAACCCACGTTTGTGGAGAACCCGCCTGGGCTTCTCCACCGAAAAGTTTAGCAGAAATACTTGGGCTTCCTAAACATGACTCTCCAACCTAATAAATTCGCCTGGGCATAATCTATGAAAATTCCAACTCAACAAGCGCAACGAGGCACACGATACTTGAGACACAAGAGAGAGACTATCACAACTAGCAGTTCAGTCTCGAAATTGCACAGGCAGACTCATCATTCCAGGCTACTCTGGTTGCACCCGACTACTGCGTGAATAACGTAATCGACATGATGATCAGGATAGCTTTGATCACGTCGGTAAAAGAATGCTTTATCAATTGACCATGTCGGACAGCATCACTGGACAACTAGCCCCATAGTTAGTAGCATCGAGTAGTTCTCGTTTGGTACTAGTAAAGTATGGGGGAATTGAAAAGTCGTATCACATTTCCTGGGGTCACCACTACCATTGTTGTTAGTCTGTCAGTCTGTCTTCAAGGTAGATTGCATTGTTGGTGGCGTTAGACATTTAGATGAGGAATCTGATAATCATACAACAACATTAACAAGGTAGCGGTAATTGACACTGCCATGGATAATAGGGTAGTTGGTAGATGAAACGACAGGAACTTTTTCAAAGTTTGCTTCTTTTTCTTATTTTAACGCCAGTAGCCGCCGCTAAGGAAGTCGCCTCGCGCCAAGCCCGAAGCCGAGGCTGCGTGTCATGTGTTATTAGGGTGTTCACTTCTTGGATGATGAGACGAGATGGCGACACAGGAGTGGCATCAATTCTTTGACGCCTGCCTCCGTAAACGTCTTCCACCTGAAAAGTTTCAAACACTCTTCAAAACGTTTAACCTCAAGCATGACGCCTTACAGGGTCGAGCTCTCGTCGATGTTTTACTCGACGTGGGACGGAAAGTGTCCAGCCGACATGTAGACCCTCGCATACCGCTCTATCTTCGAATACTGTTGCAAATGGAGGGAATTGGTATAAGTGATGTTTTAGATGCTATATCGGCCTTGCCTGTGGATAACAACTCCAATGTCAATGATGACCAGAGTGGTCCAATTACCATGGATCCACTCGAGTCTCAAAATCCACGAATGGAGAACTTGATTCTCCAGATGATGACCACTGAAGTGCCGAATGGACTCGTCAAGTCTAAAGAAGAACTGCACAGAATTCTAAGAATTCTGGTAAAGACAAAGCCCAACAGTGCCGATTTCGACGCTCAGGGATATTTCATCTCAGCAATCTTGAATACTGCCCTAGCTCATGACGTTCTCAATCATGTCTCAGCGAAGAGTGTGCAAACAGAGCCTCTTTCCCTATTGCATAACGTATACTGATTCTTCCCATAGGCCTAAGAAGTTCGTTTGGCCAGCTGCTTTCTTCTCTTATACTCCAAGCCAGCCAAACAGACCCACAACTTGCCAATACGTTGGATTTTTGGCAGAAACAGTACATTCCGAACGACGTAGTGCCTGTAGAGTCTCTAGATCTACTTAACGCTGTTGATCTGGGTGCTCTCTCCTTCCAGGAAAGTGTGTTGGACAATCCTGCAATTAATACTAGAGCTGGTCTTTATGTATATCTGAATGCTTTGGTAAGTACAGACAGAGTCCCGCTACGAATGCCCTTTAAGTGGGACTATCTGCTATATGCGGCTGTTGATTCCAGAAGCTTTTCGCACGACCTTTGTTTGATGATATCGTGGCGATTGATTTTCTTAATATGCGATATAAGGTTAGGACAAGATATACTCCCCTTTACATGGTATCACTGAACCTCTTAGGGTGATATTACCAACTTAGTGACTGATCTAATACTTGCTTCCTTCGACGTTCTCGCAAATGCAATGTATCGAAATGAACCAGCGGAATCAATTACTCTACTGCGATCGTTTCTTGTCAACAAACTATCCGTCTTTCTAAACAATTATGCTGGCATGATTTTTCCACCCCTGAGTGTTCAATACTGCATAGAACAAGCCTTACTTCGTGTTGACCCTGCTGCATTTCCTTCCTTCACGCAAATGTTTGATCTATCAGGGAAAAGCAACACGCTCTCGGAGGCTCCGCAAGAATTCCTTTTCGCTTGTGCCCTGCATCAGTTTATACCCGAGCAGAGCATAGAGCTCCTGCTGGGAGATGTGCCGATGCAGAGTCTACCTGCTTCGGGGAGATACAGCAAGGATGATCTCGTTGTGCAGTGTCATGCTAGTCCTGGAAAGATCGAGGAACTGATTGGGGAGCTTGAAAACATGGAGGGAAATGCTGGTGAGATAGCCAGTGCGCTCATTGAAGTAAGTCGAGTCGCTCTTGGTCAAGTTCAACCATCACCAAACATCCAGGTCCTCTGTTCCACTCTTCTTTAAACTTGAGAGATACTAGATTCTCGTTATGCCAGTAAGCTCACACTTAAATGACATAGATTATACAAGCCCTTTGTGCCAACAACGACACAATGACTTTGAAGAACATCCTGAATGTCCTGTCCCGCAAGCCGTCTACTCTAGATGTGATCCTATTGTTCACCCGCCCGAGTATGCTTTTACAACCACTATGCCAGATTCTCGACAACTGGCAGGATCATGAAGACCAGGGTCCGTCGCTCTATGTGTTGATATTACCCTGGCTGACCTTCCTAGGCGAGTACCAACCTGTGTACGATGAGTTTGGCAGCATTCTTCTATTCGTCTTGATTGTCAGACACCGCTTCGAAATACAAGATCACGACCTCGGCATCGATCGTTCGGGCTCCTTTGTACGAAAGTACATGCGAAATGCTTGTGTCCACCGATCTCCCGAAGACCTGACTGAGCATGAGAATAAGCTGCTCGGAGGTTGGATTCGAGGGCTCTTCGAGACTGAGGGCATCAGCGATGAGTTGATGTCAATGTGTAGCCCTAAGGAATTCCACTTGTCGGTGGCAACGCTATTTGATCAGAGCCTCAAGGCTTGCCAAGCCAAAGTCCTGGCTCTTGACACATTGAAAGGTGGCTTCGAATGTAGGTAAACCAGCTCTTGAACTTTCGCCGTTAAATATTCTCAAAGCCCTTACTCCATGAATTACCAATATCAATACCCTTAGTTACAATAACCCCATATCAAATACTAACTAACCTCCCCAGACCTCCTCGAACCCTTCCTCCTTCCCTCCCTCATAGCCGGCCTAACCTGGTTCACCCACACCGTCTGGCAAACCACCGAAACCTCCACGCCCATCAACATCATCATCCCCGCCCTGCAAACCCTCCTCAAACCCCCCTCCATCTCCTCCGACTCGGTAGCCATGCACTCGGCAGTCCTCTCCATCGTCTCCAAACCCCTCGAAGACTCCCTAGCTCACGCTCAGCGCCAGCACCCCCTCCGCGCCGACATCAACCCCTTGCTAGAAACCCTAAAACCGCACGCCAGCAAAGCGCGCCACGACGCCGCCGCCTACGCGGAGCTAGAAACCTGGGCCGCAGCGCCCGGGGGTGGGTTAGGCGCAGCGCTGAGAACTACGATCCAGAGCCTCGTCCTCTGGAGCAGCGCAGCGACCGACATGTCCCCTCCCCACTACACGCACCGCCAGCTCGTGCACACCGTCCGCGTCCTCGGCGCCAAAGCCGTCCTCAGCACCCTCATCGACGAAGCAATGGCGCATTTCGACGCAGGAACCTCGGACCTCGACACCTTGCTCGACATCCTCGTCGTCATGATCGCCTCTCCCCAACCTCACGCACTCCTCGCCTCCCCCTCCCTCGTCCCCGCCCAACCGGCCCCTGCGCGCCACCTCACCCTACCTGACGCTCTTGCTGCCGAAAACGCCGACGCGTACGACCTGTCGAAAACGAACCTGGCCCGCGCATCCATGATCGTGCGCCTGCACCGGCGCGTCGAGGCGCTCGTGGGCAGGGGCGGCAGCGTTGTGGCGAATGTCGTAGGCGTTGGCGCCGTGAACGTAGGCGGAGGAGCGAGCGCGGTGGTGCATAATGCAGAGGGAGTACCGACGGCGGATATTGATGATATCCTGGTGCATGCGGGCCAGCGCCAAGGCGATGGGGCCCTGGTAGTGGGGACACAGAATTTCCTGGTTGACGCGACGGGGCTAGGGGATGCGCCGGGGGGGTTTATGGATGTAAGCGGAGGAGCAATGCAAATGGGCTAGCCGCTTAGACCTCATGCTAATTATCCATGAAACCTTGACCGTTTTCGCCAAGGCATCGCGCCACGCCATCTCTAGATGTCGTCTTTACTATTTCAAAAAAAAGTTTCCAGAATTACATCTTCGTCCCGACGCCTTCGCGTCCTTTTCTTATGTTCAAAAGGGGGGAGGGCCAGACTCACAACCACACACTTCCGCGCACCAATAAAACCCCCTAAAACCCCCTAAACCCCCCCCCCCCCCCCCAATCCCCGCTGATTTTCAAACCCGACCTTTAGGATCTAGCACCACCCCCTGCAATTTCCCACCATGCACCCATCTAATCCCTCCCTCTTTTTTTCCACCGTATGCACTATCCCTTGTTTATTGAACAAAGGATTCTTGATTGAGAACAGGTTTCTGCGAAGGAGGGGAAGTTGCATGTGTCGAAGAGTGTTTTTATTTTTTCCGGGGGAGGGGGGGGGCTGGTATGTGGAATCTCAAGGGGGAAAGGCACAGAGGTAGCAGATCAGGGGATTATTGCATCAAGCGTATTAAATCATCGAGTGAGCTTAGAATACTCTAGGAATAATAAACAGCAAGGGTTTTCTAAACTTTCCTAGTACGAAATAAAAATTGCTCTAAACTCTTCTTGTTAACGAGTGTTTATAGTGAAAGTACTCGGTGAGAGGCGAGGCGAGGTGGGGTTTAATTAGTCGGTGATGGTGTCGAGGAGTTAAGGGGGAAACAGGTACGTAGGTAGGTCCTGTAGATATGGGGCATCTATGTAGGTAGTCTACAGCGGGAGGTGAGACACGACGCTCTGTGTAGCAGATAGTCCCAGGTGGAAGAACGGAGACGTCGATGATGGGTAGATCGATAGATAGGTAGGTAAATGGGTAGCGAAGCTTTTCTGAAAGCTCTGCTGCACCCCAAAAACACGCCTGATTTTCTCAGCCTCGCCCCCACCCGCAAATTGTCACGGTCCTAGAATCTCGCCTCAACCTTCCTCTCCACCTCCCCCAACGCCCACGCACTCCTCGCTTTCTTGCTCCGAACTTGATCCACCTGCGCGCGCGTAAAGCCCTTTGCCTCGACGGCAGGGTTATAGCCCACGCCTCCCTCTCGTTCCGCGACTTCCTTGTCCGAAACCTCGGCGTTGGAGCGGCCGTCGGCGCGTTTGTAGACGGTGCAGACGACGGCGCCGCCGAGGCCGAGGTTGTGCTGCAGGGCGCACGTCGCGCTGGGAACAAGACGGTTGGTGGCCCAGCCGCGTAGCTGCCAGACGAGTTCTGCGCATTGCGCGATTCCTGTCGCACCGAGCGGATGGCCCTTTGAGATAAGCCCGCCGGAGGGATTGACGACGCAGCGGCCACCGTGCGTCATATCGCCTCTGCGCACCATTTCGTGCGCTTTTCCTTCTTCGCAGAGGCCGAGGGCGTCGAGGGTGATGAGTTCGTTTGCGGAGAAGCAGTCGTGAAGTTCGCAGACTTTGATGTCAGTTGCATGGACGCCCGCTTCGGCGAGAGCGGCGCGGGCGGCGTGCCGCGACATGCCGAAGCCGACGAGGTTGATGGCTGAGCGGTCGAAGAGGCTGGGGTTATCTGTGGCGAGGGCTTGGCCGGCGATGAGGATGGCTTGGGAGCGGAGGTGGGGGCGTGCGGCGAGGAAGGACTCAGAAACGATGATGGCGGCAGCAGCGCCGTCGGAGGTGGGGCAGCATTGGAGTTTTGTAAGGGGGGG
>JAABUO010002274.1_pt1 | contig 23632 bp, 29 predicted proteins | sample 5559291 | NCBI WGS metagenome assembly JAABUO01 (sample SAMN10711878, study PRJNA513372) | rock metagenome | isolation source: Antarctica rocks | place: Antarctica: Victoria Land, Finger Mt sud
GAGATGATCATTGTTCATCTTCTTTTCTAATCGATGAATCGAGCTAACTGAGAGTGCAGAGATTTTCAGACTGTTCGATTGTCTCTGCGAGCGACTGTACGCAGAGACTAGGCTTTTCCCAAGGCGAGAGAAGTATCGGAAGCGAGATTGTCGATAGAGATTGCGAGAGCGAATAATGAGATGACTCGTAGCTGAACCTTGGGCTTTGAATTGCAGATCGCAGCCTGATGCTCAGACTTATCGCAGTATAGACACAGATGATTGATCATGCGATGCTGATGCTTCTCGAGGGTCAGTGAGCCTCGTTTCTTCATGTTGGCGATCGATAAGTTCATGAAATTCCCCGAACTCGAGATCGTAGCTTTCAAGCCTGCCGGGAATGTCGCATATTTGACGGGGTACGCGAGAACTGTAGAGATCACAGAGACAGAGTGAATCACTGCTTTTGACTTGGGAAGATTCTGTACTGTGACACGATATCGACTATTCAATTGCTGACATTTGATAATCAACTGCTCATAGTTCAGACTGCTGACATTCACCTGAATCAATAGAGCTTTGAGCTCGCTGAATAGTTCATTCTTCAGATTGAATTTTCGAGTTACGACGTCATATTCGATTGCATCAATGTGCTGCTGAAAATCGAACAGATATTTGATGAAGATGCGATTTCGCATTCTTAGAGCTGAAATGAATCGCTGAGCGATTTCTTGCTTGTCTGAATCATCGAAGGCTTGTCTTAACAAGACAACTAATTGCTCAATCATGACTAGCTTGTCATGCTGAGCAGTCATACGTGACAACGCTTGAGCGGCAGCGTTCTTCGATAAGCGACTGTATTCATACAGAAGGCGGGACTCGGAAGTTGAATAATGATTCACGTTCAACTTCAGCTTGCTGATCAGCTTGAAGATGAACTGATTTAGCTTGTTCTCTCGCTCTTTGATATAAAGTTCTGAATTTGAATATTTCTCTGATTTGATATTGATTCTGCTCATGCTCTTGAGTTCTTGAATCATTTCTGACAAGATTTCATTATTGATCTGAGACTGCTTAAGTTCAATCTGAGTTTGCTCATGTTCTTGTTGACAGACTGAGACTCAGTTGATATACTGAGTGATGATGTCGTTGAATCAAGTTTGAAGTTCAATCAGAAAAGTGTATCACGCTTCAAAAGCATTGTTGACGTGAGTTCGAAACTGAGCGACAGTGATGAGTTCGTTGATCGAGACTAGAGATGTCAACGACAGAGTGTTGCTGATATTCTCGAATTGACTCATGATGTAGTGTGATGCAACGTAATGTCACGAACTGAGAGCTGAATGAAATCAGAATGAAATTCTAATAACTAGATTTTAAATACAAGACGTTGCATGAAGAAGAAAGAAAAGAAAGAGATCATTCAGAGATTCTTATACCTCATGAACGCTGAGTATCATTCGTATCGGGAAACCCTCATAACATCACTGATAATCTCACATCTATCATCATCTATAATATTGTTCAACATCATCTAAGTGATCTAACATCTCTTTTTTCAACATCTTTCGAGTAACACATGCTAAAATCGTGACAATCGATGATTCATAAAGAACTTCTTGAAGATCGTTCGATCTATGATAAAGCTGACTCAAAAAGATTATTCATTTGAATGAACAGAGATTTGTCAGATGATCTTTGAAAGACTGAAGCAACAGATGACAACAGCTTTCGTTCTGAAGCATTTCAATTTAATCAGAGAAGCTATTCTGAAAACGAACTTCTTGAACTATGTCAACGACGAAGTATTGTCTCAATATGACGATGAAGACATTCTACATTCAATGATCTTCTATAGCAAGAACATGATTTCTGCAGAATGCAACTATAAGATTTACGACAAAGAGCTTTTGACTATTATTCGATGCTTGAAGCACTGACGTCTTGAATTGAAATGTACTGATATTTCAATCAAGATCTTCATCAATCATCTGAATTTGAAGTACTTCATAATCATCAAGAAAATGATCAAACAACAGACTAAATAAGCTGAGAAGTTATTCAAATATAACTTCAAGATCATATATCAATCAGAAAAGCAGAATCTGAAAGCAGACGTGCTGATCAGAATGTCAGACGTCAAGTCAGTTGAATCAAATGATGATTGAAAGCTATATCAACATCAGATGCTATTGTCAGCAAGCACATTTGAATTGCAATCAATAAAAGATGATCAAGATCTGACTCAGATCTTGCTTATATTTGACTCAGATTCGAAACAGAAATCGAAAGCTAATGAAGATTCAATCGAAGAGATGATTTTCATTCAGAATCAAATTATAGTCGAAAATCAAATGAATCAACAATGTATCAATATTCAAACAGTCATAGAACAGAACAGAAGAACTTATCAAGATATGAGTCTAAACAATTGCAGAGTACTGAACAAAGTACTCTGAAAGAATGATAGACTGTGAGTTTCTCAGTCAATGATCATTCAATTGATAAGAGAAGCATATGATCTTTTGATCAATGATTACTCTGACATGAATTGAACGTTAAACTTGTTAAGATGATCATATTGCTGATTGAAGATAAGAACGACAATCAAACGCTACATTCAAAACTATTACGTTTTTCGTAGATCAAAAGCATCAAGAAATCAAATCAATGAACTATTGAAGTCATTGTCTATATTTGAACAACGATGACAAGACATATTATTGAATTTCATTATCGATTTATCAAAAAGCGATGAAAGCAACGCGATTCTGACAGTGATAAATTGATTATCTAAAGAACGTCACTATATACTCTGCTGATCAGATGACGAAGAAACTTTCGCTGAACAAACAGTTAAGCTGCTGCTGATATGAGTCTTCAGAATTCATGAGCTATCAAGATCAATAGTGTTCAATAGAGATTCGCAATTCATATCAATTGTTTGAAAGTCTCTATGTCTGAGACTCAACATTAAGATGAAACTATTCCTCAACTATCACTCACAGATCAACGATCAAATGAAAAGAGCGAATCAGAATGTAGAATGATATCTACGAAGTTACTGCTCATACATGCAAGATGACTGATTCATCTGACTATCTATGACTGAATTCATTGATAACAATGCTGTTTCGTCGTCAATTGAACAATCAGCGTTCTTTCTGAACAAGAGCTTTCACTTTCATATGAGCTTCAATTTGAATTCAACTGAATATGAGATCACTCAAGCTAGAATTCAAGCGAGCAAAGCAGAGAATATATTCGAACACATGAAATGATCATTAGCGTTGATCAAGCAAACATTAGCAAGAGTCAAAGTCACAATGAAGAAACAGATTGACAAGCATTGAAAGAAAATGATTTACAAGATAGATGACATGATGTTTCTGAATTCTAAAAACATTATGATCGCAAGATCGTCAAAGAAGCTGAACGATAAGATGCTAAAATCTTTCAAGATTCTGACTGAGATCGAACATGCATATCGACTGAAACTGTCATTGACAATGAAGATTCATTCAGAATTCATCTTGAATCTGCTACAACTGAATTTGAAAGACTTTCTTGAAGAACAATGAAATGAGTCGTCTGATTTTATAGTGATAAATGACAAAGACGAATGAAAAGTGAAGAACATACTGAACTTCAGACACTACGAACGAGACAAACGACTGCAATATCATGTTAATTGAAAAGACTATGACGTCGATCTACATTGATACAATGTCAATGAAAATGAGTTCAAAGACTGTTCGAAGATCATAAATGACTTTCATCAGAAGTATTTGAACAAGTCAAGTTAGAAATCGACTCAACAAGAATTGATTGATCAAACTGCAGCAATGAGAACATTACTAAATGAAGAGAGAAGATAATGTTGCGAGCATGCATCTCTGTTATCTTTGATTAGTCTGATTAGTCTAACATAAACTAGTATAGAGCTGTGAATAAAGCTGTTGTTGACACGCTAGCGATTTAGCATGTCTTCATGAGTAAAACTCACGTCGTGTTGCATCTTCTTTCTACTTCAGCTTTGAACTTCTAGTTAGAATACACTCATATGATTCGCTTTATGCAGACTCATAACAAGCTTGTTCTGATCATCATAATGCTTTTATATTCAGTTCTTCATAATGTTTCACACAGCTTCGATAAGATTCAAATCAGATGAATATGAAAATCAGTCTATAATGCATATATCTTTATTCTCAAGCTCTTCTCGAGTATATTTTGCTGCGTGCTCGAAAGCATTGTTCTGCATGAAGAAGAAATTCTGTTTCATTCTCATTCAGTCGTATATAACAGATACAATATGCTCACAATAGAACTTCTTGTTGATTTTATTTCATTCTTCCTCTCAGAATACACAGAGTTCTTTCGTTGATCTTGAAAAACATTCTCAAAACATTCATTCATTCTTTCTTGAAAGATAAGACACAATACAAATGAGATTGTACTCTTTGTGAAATCGTCTAGTGATTCATATTTTGCAATGATGACTGTCGTTGATTCACGTTTCATCACTTCACAGTATAGTTTGTCACTGTTTCTTGATTCAGTTAAGATGCTCGTGTGCTCAGACTAGTTGAAGTAATCGATTTTTCTTCGAAATTGAAGACTTTCTTCTTGCTATTCGTCTGAAGAATTCTTTCTTTTTAAGTGCTAAATGTATGACATCTTCAGAAACATTTCATTTCAGCTTTCAAGAAATGACTTTATACGACATTTATTGATTCTTCGTCGAAGCACATACAAATTCAATTAGAAATTGCAGAGAATCGACATCGATAGTAGACTTTCGTTCTCGTAAATGTCGTTGCGAAGTGAGTCGTACGAAGCATGCATATTGAATCTGACGAAGCGTGATTTTCATGAATTCGACTATTTTGGAATATTTTCATTCAATGCTTCGTAGGGTTTGAGCCTGAAGTCGTAAATCGCGTGTCAACTTCTTTTGTTTAGTAGATGTAGTAGAAGCTTTCATATTGATATAGGTAGGTAGGTAGATGTACGTAGGTGCGTAGTAGCTGACTGAGAAAGGAGAGCTGAATACTTTGCTCGAAGCTAGTGAAGCTAGCAAGGGGGTTAAGCGAATGCGTTAACAACAATTACCCCGGCAAGGTAGTAGTAGCGTCATGGATCTTCGACATGAAGCCGGAGCCGAGGTACCTCGCACAGTGGACATGACAGTTGGGAACCGTTACATGTCAATCACTCGGTGACATAAAGGTACCTTAGGTATCCAAACACATGGGATTCGAAATATACTTACCCCGTGGTCTGGAAAGAGTGGACGATCAATAATTCGGACGGCAGTTGTACGCCGTAAGAAATGTAAAGTAACTTCGAGTCTGATATAATACCATTACCGAGGTATAGTATAGAATTCGAAAAAACTGTTTCCTAGGCCTTGGCTGGCCTTGGCTGGAGCCGCCCCTCCTCCTTCTTCCCGCCTCCCTCCTCCTCCCTCCTCCCCCCTCCTTCCATCCTCCTTCCACCCCCCCGCTACCGGTCCGACTGACTTGTAAAATCGAAATACACCGTCTCTGACCGCCCGTTCTTCTCTATCTCTGTAAATCATCAATCTCTGTCAGACTAGGCAAACAATTTGGACACTTTTCCATAGTTATCGCCATATAGAACATTGTTCATCAATTTACTTTTATCCCAAAATGGGTGCAGGTGAAGGCCCGACAAGTACACTTCGGTACGACGAGAAGCCCGTCTACACCACTTCTAATGGCTGCCCGATTATGGATCCAGAAGCATCCCAGCGTGTCGGGCAAAACGGTCCTCTGTTGCTGCAAGACTTTCATCTGATCGACCTCCTCGCTCACTTCGACCGCGAACGGATTCCAGAGCGCGTGGTCCACGCAAAGGGAGCCGGCGCTTATGGAGAATTCGAAGTTACTCACGATATTAGCGATTTAGTATGTTCTGTCATCAAGATGTCTCGTGCTCCCAAAAGTCTTATACGGCTTAGACTTCGTTGGATATGCTCAACGGCGTGGGCAAGAAGACCAAGTGCGTTGCTCGCTTCTCGACGGTTGGCGGTGAGAAGGGTTCATCGGATTCGGCGCGGGATCCTCGAGGGTTCTCGCTCAAGTTCTATACGGAAGAGGGCAATTGGGATTGGGTCTTCAACAATACCCCCATCTTCTTCCTTCGTGATCCTTCCAAATTCCCCATCTTCATTCATACCCAGAAGCGCAATCCTCAGACCAATCTCAAGGATGTGGGTCGTTTTTATTTTATCCGACGTTCCAGCACTACCGTAGTCTAACCATGTTCATTCTCAGGCCACCATGTTCTGGGATTACCTCTCCACCCACCAGGAATCCGCGCATCAGGTCATGCACCTCTTCTCTGACCGCGGTACCCCGTACTCGTACCGCCACATGAACGGCTACTCGGGCCACACATACAAATTTACCAAGCCCGACGGCACCTTCAACTACGTCCAAATCCACTGCAAAACTGACCAGGGCAGCAAGACCTTCACAAACGGCGAAGCTGGCAGAATGGCCGCCGAAAACCCTGACTGTCACACGCAGGACCTTTTCAACTCCATTCAGGACGGACACGCCCCCTCCTGGACCTGCTACGTCCAAGTGCTCTCGCCCGAACAAGCCGAGAAATTTCGCTGGAACATTTTCGACCTCACAAAAGTCTGGCCACAGGGCGAGGTACCTTTGCGCCCCTTTGGCAAATTCGTCCTCAATAAGAACCCAGAAAACTACTTTGCCGAAATCGAACAAGTTGCCTTCTCGCCCTCGCACATGGTCCCCGGCGTCGAGCCTTCGGCCGACCCAGTCCTGCAATCCCGCCTCTTCAGCTACCCCGACACCCACCGCCACCGCCTGGGCGTCAACTACCAGCAAATTCCCGTCAACCAACCCCTGCGCGCCTTCAACCCTTACCAGCGCGACGGCATCATGGCCGTCAACGGCAACTACGGCGCCAACCCAAACTACCCCAGCACCTACCGCAACATGACCTACAAACCCGTCAAACCCAGCCAGGAGCACGAGAAATGGGCCGGCGCGGCCGTGGCGCAGCAATTACCGGTCACGGACGAGGATTTCGTGCAGCCGGCGCTGCTCTGGCAGGTGCTGGGCCGGACGCCGGGGCAGCAGGAGAATTTCGTGGGTAATGTGGCGGGGCATTTGTGTGCGGCCAAGGAGCCGGTCAGGAGGAAGGCGTACGAGATGTTTCGGCGGGTGGATAGGGAGTTGGGGAGGAGGATCGAGAAGGCGACGGAGGAGGTGGCGCCGCATCCGCAGAGTCAGGCGCTGGGGAGTGCGCAGCCGAGGTTGTAGGGGGCGAATGATGAGGAGGGACGAGGGAAAGGGGGAGGGAGCGATGGTTGGATAAGTGGGGAGTTTCGGTGGATAAGTGGCGCCAAGTCAGCCGTGAGATTTACAAAGTATCGTGCGGTATGCTCGATTGTCACTTGTCGAGCAAGAATTTGATTTCCCCAAATGGTTTCCCCTTTGACATTCGCTTGCCCCAAAGGAAACATACCCTCGTATTGTATATTCCCCGCGTTGAGTGCTCGTCTTGTACCTAGCTGCCCTCAGCCCCGCACGCCCCGGCTACTATTTTCCCGACGAACGTATGCAGAGAATTCTATACTTTTTTACGTCTATGGAATGGCACTTTCGTGACGACGAGGGGTTCTGCACATTGCTTGACTGGTGAGTGAAGGTTGAAAAATGGACGGTGCCAGGAAGTCTTTGATCGTAAGGTGTTGGCAATGAAGGGGGATGAAAGGGGAGAGCAGAGGGAGGGGTTTTTTCGAGACGAGTTAGGGGAGTTGGTGGGAAATGCTGTGGGTCGAGGATCTAGGATCTCGAGCGATGCGTTCCAGGGCAGGAGATGGAAAGAGTGGAGTATCTCGGATGAAGGGGCTTTTGCATCACCAGAAGTGTCACAAAGGGTAGGCGTGTAGAAGGAAATGGGGAGGGTTCTCGACGGGGCGTTATAACGAGTCGTGTTGTTTTGCGGTTTTTTGTTTCAGCAAGTCGTAGGATCCTATTGTTCAAGGATTCACAAAACCGAACAGCCTTGTATTCGAAGGCGCTGCCGGCCTATTGGACAGACTCGAATCCACTGGTTGCATCTCATAATGTAAGATATAGTCTATTTCTCTACCCCCGGGGTATTCCATTGAGCCCCGGTATGCCTACTCCATAGAATACACATTGAATACATCCACGTTTATTATTTTTGAGGCTGTAAGACAAGTAATGGGAAGGAACCAATCTATTGGGTAGTACCAGGACACAGATCAATGCCCGCTCCGTTGGTTATATCTGGCCTTGCCAAAAGTGAACGGGACATAGCGGTATTTGATCATGTGCTGGATCTGCCTTCTCACTGTGTATTACAGTCCAGTCAGCCTTGTTCGTGCAGTGCTGGCGCTGACATCTCGATAATGATTAAATTTGCAAAAGACACTTACTTGTCAGAGAAAACAGAATTAAGAAGTAAACTACAAGCACCGGCCAAAATACCGGCAGGTTGAAGACCTGAAACCACGTACACACAAATGACAACAGAATCGCTCTCGTAGCCGAATGCCAGAACTTGAATTCCGGTAGCCTTCGAATGAAAGGGCGAAATTCTTCGTCTTGCTTTGTGGGAAGCGTAGCATCACCGTCCTCTATGCCTTCGTCTTGGGTAAGTGAGGGGTCGAACTTCGGTTGGAGGAAGGCGAGGAAGAGGTTGAGGAGATAGATTCCGAGGGAGTAGCAAACTAGAGGGGTTAGTAAGTCTATATTATTTTGAGGTCGGAGGCTGAAAGGACAGACCGATGTACCAGCCTTGGGCGAATACTACTCGGAGAAAGAACAGGACGAGAAAGGTGCCGGTGCCGGCCCAGCGATATGCGGTGTAGGGAGTTGCTTTGTCGAGGTAGGATTGATAGAACTATTTGAGAGGCCACTTCAGTATGTGTATAATGATGTATGTACCAGGTAAAAAGATAGAAACACATACTCTGCCCAGCTTTGACGTTTGCTTGCTAACGGCTGCGAAAGGGGTGTCTTCTGGCATCTCGGCGTTCATGGCGGCTACCTAGTGGCGTAAGACGCCGGTCGCAGACTTCGTAGTCACTTGAATTTGCAACCAGCACTGCGACTCGGGCGAATGAAAGACAGTCAAGTGGAATATTAAGAAGAGTGTTGCGATGAGCGAAATTGTTGAAGGCGGAGCGCTGAATGTCAAGGTCGGCAGGTCTAGCCTAATTAGGATGGCCTGTTTTCGCCGTGCGGCTTCCGCCCTTCCGCTCCGCTACCCCCACAGCTTCTTCTCCGTGTGCATCATTTCGACTATCATATCAGACTACATTCCCTACAAGACATGGCGCCAATTCATAATCTCAGGCCATTAGCCTCTAGGTTCATATCTCCATCACTGCCTCAAATCGCTCGGTCATACTTTTCAGCATCCGCATCGTCATACGAGAATCTGCTGGTCTCTTCGCCAAAGCCAGGCGTCGGTCTCAGTATGGCGCTTCCCTTTCTTTCTTTCTTTCTTTCTTTCTTTCTTCCTTCCTTCCTTACACAATTAAGCTTGCTGTACGTTTGCTGACGTATCAGTCGTCAATCAGTCACTCTCAATCGCCCCAGAGCCCTCAATGCCCTCTCATCAGCAGTCTTCGTCGAATTGAACGATGCACTACGGAAATTCGACGATGACAAGACCACTGGTGCCATAGTGCTCACTGGAAGTGAGAAAGCATTCGCAGGTATACATGTCCATGTGCCACACGTCAGATCCGTCCGCTGATTTGACATCCCAACGAAAGCGGGAGCAGACATTAAGGAGATGAAAGATCTCACATTCAGCCAAGCATACAATACCAACTTCATCTCGCTTTGGTCTTCTACCATCCCCAGTATTCGCAAACCTATTATTGCTGCCGTCAATGGGTTTGCCCTAGGCGGAGGCTGCGAATTGGCGATGATGGCCGACATAATTTACTGCTCATCCTCGGCAACCTTTGGCCAGCCAGAGATTAAGCTCGGAATTATCCCTGGTGGTGGTGGTAGCCAAAGACTTACGAGAGCCGTTGGTAAAAGTCGAGCTATGGAGCTTATACTGACGGGTAAGAATTTCAGTGGAATCGAAGCAGGACAGTGGGGACTTGCGGCTAGGGTATTTGAGAGCGCGGAAGAATGCAAGGAGGGAGCATTGAAGACGGCAGAGACGGTTGCTGGGCTCTCGACTGTGGCTGTGAGTGCGGCAAAGGAGGTAGTCAATAAGAGCCAGGAGTTAGGATTGAGGGATGGGCTAGACTATGAAAGAAAGGTCTTTCATAGCTTGTTTGGGAGTAAGGATCAGAAGATTGGTAGGTTTTGATCATATGTCAACGATGCTGTCTTCACTAATTGTGCTCCTTAGGAATGTCTGCATTCGTGGAGAAAAGGAAGCCCGAGTGGTCAAACGAATAAAATCTGGCCGATATACATTAAAGTTAACCAAAATGTCAAAGGAAGACGCTTGGGTCTTTGTCTTGATGTTGCGCTATGGTGGTGAAACTAATTCAGATCAAGTAGGATTATGGATAAGCGAATGCAGCAGATCGTCAGAAGGCATCTAGCTGTCTCTCTCTGCGGATTGAGTTCTCAAAATCCGATTGTATTATGAATCATTCGATCACTTTCCAATCTTCCTTTTATAATAACCACTACAAAAGCCACATAGTCCAAAATTTATCCTACGCAATGGCGACCAATGATCCTCCCATCGTCACCGGCTCCTGCCTCTGTCGAAAAAATTCCCTACAAATCACATACAGACTCGCCGGCAATCCCAAAGACACCAGGCTCCGCCATTGCGACAACTACCGCAAAGCATCTGGATCCGCCTCCGCAGCAAACAGTTGCTACTGCACCAAAGTTCATCCCTCCTCGTCCCCGGCCCCCCACCTTTTCTCTTAAAGTCACTCCCACCAAATCTCCCAACCCTCCAGCTCACACCCCTCCTTCCAGCAATTCCAACTTACCTCTAACACCACCCACCTCCGCACCTTCACCGACAGCGCCATCGACCCAGGCGGCACTTGCGAACGCTCCTTCTGCGGTGAACGCGGGTCTCCGCTTCTCAAAAAGCGCCCAGACAACATCATCGTCACGAGTGGCATGATAGGTCGGACTGAATTAGAGGGCGTGAAGGAGTGGAGGCTGGAGCAGGAGCTTTGATGTAAGCGGAAGGCGGGGTGGGTGAAGACTCAGGCGACGGATCAGAGAAGGGAATTGTGAGTGTGTGGGGGATGTTGATTGGGAGGAGATGAGGTAAGTCGGTTTTAGGAAAATTATATTGGATGCCCGGATTACGGACTAATCATCAGTAAGGTATAACATTAATGTCCTAGCACTGTGCCACTTGGTAGCAAGTTAGCAATGTTCGAGTTGACGTTGAGAACTAACGACCCGACATTGGGTTTACTCCACATTCAAAAACACTGTCAGGATATTGAGCTCTGATATCTACATCTTTCCCGCTATCAAGCCCGCAAGTGCAGTACGCCTAGACTTCGACCCAATATCCAAATATGGAGCCTCTCCCAACGAGCAAACTCGATCCCCGGCTCGCGCTGCATCGTAGTCATACGTTGCGCAGTGCCAGTTGGATCTATTGTCCCAAATCGCCAAATCATTTTTGGTCCATTTGAAGCGCACCTGTGCATCATGGTTTTGCGCTACCAACTACAGAATTAGCCGAATTAGTAAGTTGTCGATATCAGGATTTACCAAAAAGGGAAAGGAAAGGGCCAGCAAACGTTGAACAGATATGCCAATAAGAGATCTGACTCGTCTTTTGTGACGCCATTGATTCGTCTTGTGAATCCTCTGTTCACAAAAAGGCTCTTCCACCCTGTCACCGCTAGTTTCCGTCAGTACAACCCATAGGCCGGGAGAAACGAGGGATAAGCTCACGGTTTGTGCGAATGACAGGATGTACCGCGTCAAGCTCCAAGCCACAATTTAATAGAGAACCACGAGGTACAATGCGCAATGGATTACCCAGGCGAAGGCCTTCCTCTATGAAGAATTTGGCGTCGTGCGTCGCCGTCAAACCTTCCAGAAAAGCTGCCATTTCGGGCGATAGGCGGTCGAAGATCTCATATCCGGAAGCCCATAACTGGAACTGTCAGCATCAATGCCGGGAAGGGGTGGGGCCGGGGGAGACAAGGTACCGTATCGCCGCCAGTAGGAGGCAAGGTGTGGATCTTCAGCATCGCATAGTCTGACGGCACAGGCTCGAACGTGATATCGGAATGCCACCCAACGCTCGCGAACCGGCTCGTGTCGTTGAGCTGGTGGGTAAGGCCACCCCCGGTCTTTTGCTTTTCGCTGCTGATGACGCTGATTTGGTCGCCGAGCTCGCTGCCCTCCTCTGTAAGGGGGTGAACGTGGAGACCTGAAGATTCGGGCTGCATCCGTTGGTCTTATGCCTTAGCCTTTTCCTCCTGGATTTAACAAGTATGGAAGGGAATGACGGACACTGCCGGCAAGAAAACTCAATTTCTTGCAAAGCTCACGCATCTGCACTGGATTGACATCCTGGTTACGGAGGAAGACAACGCCACGTTCAGACACTGGGGTTTTGTCAGAGATCTTTACTCATTGAGAGGACTAAGCCTTTACCTGTTGTTGCAAGGTCTTTGATCAATTGATCACTCTGGGAGGACTCAAGCAGTTCAATTACTTGCAGTCCGTCAAACTCGCGACCAATGACAGGAGTCACGTCTTTGTGGGGATATGTATCAAGAGAACCCGAGTACACCAAAGGCGTGAGGCAGCGGCTCCGAGCTTGCTCGTGACCTCCACGGATGGAATCCACATCCTGGTTTCCAGATTGTTTCAATGTCCCGCTGAGTCCAAGAGATCCCATATTTACACATGCTTCTTCCGATGAGAATCGAAACAGCCGAATGGGTTGCACTCGACATATCCAACACTATATACTCGTCCAAATTTAATAATCAACCGAAATGGTGGAAGGGCTAAACGTTCAAATATGTCAGAAGGTGATATGTTTGGTTGTGTGTAACGTGAGGGGTACATGAGATGTTATGTGGAGTACTGCGGGACCCAGGTGGCCTTGATGCTTATTCGTTGAACTGTTTCGTTTTGCGGAGAGACCTGTATAGAGTAATCGGTCACAAGGATCGGGGACAGGTACTCCGTACACTGGACTCGGCTAGCCCACTAAGCCTACTAGATACACAGGTAGTTCGTCTGAGTCTTAAGGTAACGGAACTACAGTTGGAGACTTGTACATGTCGAGGATGATTGACAGATCTGTCGACCGGACCATCTTCATCTTGCGGGGAAACTTTAACCAGTTTCGGAGTCGCATACCGTAAACGGCCGGAGTCTCCGTGCCATTATTGTCTGTCCCCGCAGTCTGCAGAAATGCAATTGCTACTCAATCTCGGCTCCCAATCACGTCTTATTTGCTGCTTCAATGGTCAACACAGCTATCGATGGGGACCATGTAGACAGAACTGCAAACGAAGAAGAACAGCCTCTTCTCGAAGAAGATTCCCCAGTCATGGCCAATCTGCCACCAATGTCGAATGTTGAAAAGGGCTTGGCTGAGGTAACCAAAAGAAGCAACAGTCTGCGACCCTCGGTCTCGCAGCACTCTGATGTCCAAGTGGGAATTGAGAACCTCTCCAAAAGTACACCGCCTCACGAGTCCTATGAGGGCGTGCATCGCTGGGACCCTGCCGCCACTTGGACTCCAGAAGAAGAAGCAGCGGTGGTTCGCAAAACGGATATATACTTGCTGTCATGGGTCTGCTTGATGGTGAGAGGACCTGCTTGTCTAGGGGATCCCGCCAGTGTTGATAAGTAATGGCTGCAGTTCTTTGGTCTACAGCTCGATCGCGGCAACTTGCAGAACGCCCTAACCGACAACCTACTCAAGGATCTGAGAATAACCTCGAATGACTATAACAATGTACGTCGGCCCAACTTCTATTTCGAAGAACCAATTGGGCCAACTGATGATCTCTCAGGGAACCACGATCCAGCTACTGTGCTTTCTTGCGGCAGAATTCCCAGTTCAGCTACTCATAAAACGCTATGGCTTCAAGCAGATCCTGCCCTTCATGATGATGTTGTGGGGTCTCGTTTGTCCGTCCAAGTCGTACCATTCCTTATGTGGGATTGCTTGTTAATACAACAGCAGCCGCGTTCCAAGCGTGGATGACCAACCGAGCGGGATTCTATATCACCAGAGCTCTTATCGGTGCCTGCGAGGGTGGCTTTATTCCGGGCACTATACTCTTCACCACCTATTTCTACAAATCGAAAGAGCTCGCCTTGCGATTGGCGTTTTTCTGGTCAACCCTGAACGTAAGGTCTTCTTGGCCGATTGGTAACATCGTCTGACCACCAGCACGCATACAGGTCGCCCGGGTGATTTCGTCGCTGCTTGCGGCAGGGATTTTGAAGATGCGTGGTGTGGCTGGCAAGCCAGGCTGGTTCTGGCTTTTTCTCCTGGAGGGCCTTATAACGTTTTTAATTGGCTTCGTTGTAAAACCTCCCAGAACCACGCTCCTCGTTTCTCTTTCTCCTGGGTGATACTGGCGGCTTACGATGCCACCCGCTGATACACTTCTGGGGTCTATAGAGCTATCTATACCTCCCTGTCTCGCCAACTCGTACTACTGGGGCGTTGTGGCGAAAACCCTGGTATACAGAGCGCCAGGAAGTCATCATGACCAATGTGAGCACGCGTTCCATACGATCGGCTGAACACTGAGCTAAGTGACACAGCGCATCCTCCGCGATGACCCAGCCAAGGGTCTTACAGCCCTCAAAGAACCGGCCAAATTCCGCGACGTGCTCCACGCATGGAGCGATTCCTCCATGTGGGGACTCTACTTCATCGGCCTCATAGCCTACATCCCCGCCTCCCCTGTCCAAGGCTATCTGTCGCTAACCTTGAAGAGAATTGGCTTCTCCACCTTCGACAGCAACATGCTTTCTATCCCGTCGGCAGTCCTGCAAATCGTCTTGATGCTCGCCCTGGCGAAAAGCAGCGAGTTCTTTGGTGAACGCACGTGGCATTGCTTCATTGGAGAATTCTGGTGTATGCCTTTGCTGATCGCTTTACTGGGGCTCCCGCCTCATGGCAGACTCTGGGGCCGCTTTGCACTCACAACTATGATATCCGGATGTAAGTCCGGCCAGGGTGCGGATTCAACAAAGCTTTTGGAATACTGATGGGGCGAATGCTAGATCCGTACTTCCATCCTATAGTCTCAGCTTGGATCAGCGAGAACACCTTTGATGTCCAGAAACGCGCCATCACCGCCGCATCGTACAATGTTATTGTACAGGTTGGCTCTGTCATCTCATCTCGTAAGCTATTCCCTTCTTCCCGCACCTAAACATTTCCGGACCCCCTTTCGCCTTCTATCACCGAAAACCATCACCTCCAACCCACCCCTAACCCCCTTTCTAACCTCTCCCACTAGAAATTTACCGCGCAGATGATGCTCCCTACTACTACCGCGGCAACAAAGTCCTTGTCTCCATCTGCGCCCTCTCTCTCGTGACTTTCATCTTCCAACAGCAGTATCTCAAGTACCTCAATCGCCGCAAAGAAAGAATGTGGCAAGCTATGACGCCTGAGGAGAGGGAGGCGTATCAGCTAGATCATAAGCGTAGGGAGGGAGAGGGGAACAAAAGGTTGGATTTTAGGTTTATGTACTAAGGGTCGACGATCGGATGGTCCTAAAGGATCAACGGTCGTTCAACTGTCAAGATTATCCATGACGGGCACACGGAACTAGAAGGATCGGTCCTTTTTCAATCCACAAACCACGCCACGATTATCCTTCTGTGGACGGCCTTTTACACGGCATATACGAATACGAATACACAGCCTACAAATATTGGAGGTTCGGTCGTTTTTACCCAGCAAGAGATACCATGATTGTGCATATTTATTAAATAGCTTAGCCTTCTTTACTTATATCAAAACTATATTCATTCAGCATATAAATACCTCGTCTTGCTGTAGATATTACAGCATGATGTTTGGTGCTCTACTTGAGTGACGCAGAGGTGGTGTTAGATACGATGGGGATGTTGGGAAGTGCACGTGCGATGTCCAAGCTCATCAGCGAGGGCTGTGGACGTATTGAGTTTGAAGGAAAAAGATGAAATAACTTGGGGGGTTGGAATGGCAAAAAGCAACCTCAATCCCCAACCGCATCTAGATTCCCACAACAACACATTCAAAAAGCCATCACTGTCACTTCCCATCAACACACCTCTTTCCCTGTCACTCCAACCGACAATGACCACTTCCCAACCCTCCCGAGATGCGGCCTTCCATCATGTCCATCTGTCGCAGGGTGGATTCAGCATCGAAAGGCCATTGTAATCTCAACAGCAATTAATCAGACGAATCATCCTAACATATCTTGGATGAAACTCTTATCCCTTGAGGATCTCCTAGTTTTCTTTTTTTTTTCTTCTTCTTTGAAACAAGTACGTTCTTAGCGGGGCCACACAAGTTTCTGTTCTCGGGGTATTTGTGAGTACATAGATGGAGTTGTGTGCGTAGAGATATGCTGGATTGATGGGGGGCAGACGGTTTTAGGTGCGTGGATTGGTATTGAGGATATCTGTCATGCAGGTTCTTGTTGATATACGCATTCGACTATTGGACCCGGATTGGTTTTTATTCTCAATGTACATGTGTATAGATAGCTAAAGCCAGCTATCGGTACATCTACACACGATCGATGACTGCTAGAAAGCTTCGATGGCTCGAGTGAATATTAAGAACCAGCTGTTTCCTTCTCTTGATGTGAAGGTCCACCTTACCAAGCTCACTTGGATTTCTGTTCTTGGGCTACACACACATATCTTCGGACATTCATGACTACAGCCGCAGCGAGCCAACAACCCAAAGCCCCAACGCTCACATTAATATCAATAACCCCTTGCCCCGAACATCTCAATACAGCAAAGCCGCCTACCAAGCCCACATACACTTGTGAACCAATACCCTCGCGCCCAACCGATCCCACTCCACCCTCGAAATCCAACTATCATTCGTGCCTCTCAACTTCCCAAACACGCTGCCCCCCTTCCACACCACCCCTTGCGGATCCAGCTCCCTTGGCGGCGTGCCAATGACCACATCTTTGACGCTGCTGGGCTTTATAATTTTAAGTTTCTGTTCTAAAAATGTGTAGAAGCCAGGGACCTGGCTGCCGCCACCGATGACCAGGACGGAGGTTAGGAGGTCGCGGATTTTGCGCTCGTCGCCACGGGCGCCGTGGGTGATGGAGGTGAGAATGGCCGTGTCGAGGGGGATGATTGGGAGGACATCGTCGCGGAGGGAGGGGGATAGGTTGGCGAGGGTCGGGGTGGGGTTGGCGCCGTCGGCTGCTGGTGTTGGAGTATCGTCGTCGTTTTCGGGAGCTGGGGTCCCAACTGCTGAGGATGACATACGATCTGCTTCGTTGAATCTACTAATTGAATTCGCTAATTGGCGAGCTGGGGTCGATAGTCCTTGCCCGTTGGCCTGTTCACTGTTGGGGGCCAAGGCCGGATTTGATGATGGGACTGGTGGTATGTTCGGCGAAAGCATCAAAACAATCTCTGATTGCGCAGCAGAAGTGGGGTCGTTTGGCGAGCCATCGTAGAGATCATAAGATCGATCAATGAGCTTTCTTCGACCCCTAAGCTTTTGAGAATTGTCGAAGATTGTTGGTTGGAAGTAGCCCTGCGCTGCGAGAAGGACTTCATCATAGGTCTTGAAAGTGTATTTGCGCGTATCTTGGCCGTGTGCCCTCAGGTGGAAATCAAAGAGCTGAACACTGATCTCTGCTTCATTCAGAGTACAAAACTTCGACTTGATCTCTTCTGCGAGTAGGAAATCATAACGTCGATTTAGGTTGATATCCGCGTACGGAAAGTGATCGAAAAGCATCATCTTGATAAAGGTTTCAGTGACGTCTGCTCCGCCGTATTTCAGGTTGATTCGAGAGTTTTCGACGCACATTCCTTCTTCGACACAGCAAATAGACGTTTTCTGAGCCCCAATATCAACCACGCATGCATTGGTGTAGCCTGCTCCAAATGTAGCAGCAAGGCTCTCTTGGATGAAGCACACCCTGCCAAAGCCGAAGTCCCGCATGAGCATTTCTAGGCTCTGGAAGACATACTGGCGCTCATACAGATCTGGTAGAACGAAGACACAACCATACTGCATCCATTCTCTCTTGCGTGGTAGGTTCAACTGGTTCTTAATAGCCTCTTCGATAATGGTGCTAATATCGTCGTATATGCCTTTCTTCTCCTTGTAGTCGTGCTCATTGTACCAGCCTTGGTGTAGAGGCCAAAAGAGCCTATATCGTGGGATTGAGTCGTCAGGGATTCTTAGTGCCTCTTTGCCCGTGACGAAACCTGGGGCTTCTGCTGGATTAGAGGGGATCTCTGTCCAATCAATGCGCAAGGGATCATTATGCTCTGATATTGTTTCGGGCGGCGTCCGTCGATTGTAGTTGACCACCAACTCCTTCGAATTAGGGAGAACCCTACGTTTGTTGTTGCGCATATGGACTTTCAATTCGGCACACATTGTGGTATATTGAGCTGCAAACTATCATTTGGTTAGATTAAAAATACCACAGCAAGAGGTATACTTGCCTCATCGCCGAAAATCTTCTCGGGTTCCACTTCAGACCCATCATCCAACTTTCGTCTCTTCGGTTTCGGCTCTGCACCTTCAGCTTCGGACTCGCTAAACTCCCATTTTCGTGCAATGACCATGGGAGTGGTCTTTGGGAGTGCATCGCTTGCAAGCCCAATGCGTAAGTTCTGACTACCAAGGTGTATAACGATGACTTTCGACCCTAATGCATCGTAGCCGGTCAGGAGACCACCGGTCTCTTCGGCACCCACGTCATCTTCTAGGTCTATCTCTGCATCTACTCCTGGGACGTCATCTGGTCTTGCTTGCGCAAGCGCTCGGTCTCGGTCCTTGGCGGTGGTTGCCATCCTGTTGCGGCGCTCGTCTTGCTGTAGTCGTAAGGAAAGGATTTGATCATCACGCTTGAGATATTCTCTGTTTATACAACAAAGGTTAGCGGCGGCAGCTTAGGGTATGTAGACAGAGTCCGTCCGTCAATTCACATCCATTGGTCAAGGTCAGACTTTGACGGCTTAAGAAAAAGGTAACGCACGTATAATAGTTCTTTTGATTGATCATGGTGACCTGAGGCCATGATGTGAGTTCCATGTTGTTGTCAGTCCTTTCAAGACCTAAGATGATCGTGTCAGTGGAAGGGTATATCGAAGCTGAGGAAACCGCAAACTGGCAGTCCATCATCAGGCCTTGGTGAATACATGCCTTCCTCCCGCAGGAGAGCCTTTCCAGATTTCTTGCCCACCATCTCTACGAGTACGGAACACGGGGTGATTATTTACTGTATGATACAGCGCTCAGTTGGAGCTCAATGGCTCGCCGGTACGGAGTACTTGAACTGTTTCCTACAACGAAACCCGATCGAAGGTCGTTCGAGGTTAAAGGACGGGATAACGGATGACATGCAGTTTAGCGGCCGTTACCTTAAGCAAGGGATATCCATGTCGCAGATGAAGTCGATCTTCCGCGTTGCCTCATGGCTGACCAACGGCTTCGACTCCTAATCTTCGTGGCTATTCGTATTATGAAGCACAACGCGCAATACTGTATGAAACCTCTATCCTACTTCGGTTCTTGACTCCAAGGCAGAGACCACTTCAGGCTTGTATTCATATAAGGAGGTCATCCGCTTCCGGACCGAAGAGGGATCGCTCGAGATGGGCGGCTCAATATCGCGTCTATTCTCGTTGTCTGGACTGCTATGGAGTAAGAAAGAAATAAGGATATTAATACTGGGACTCGTATGCTCTCATGAGCCTCATTGGATGGGAGCCTCTACTAAGAATAAGCGCAGGATAATGCTGGAAAAACTACTCTATTATACAGATTGAAAGTAGGACAGTCTTAATGGGAGGAGCAATATATAATCGCTGAAAATATACAGATTGGCGAAGTCGTAACGACAATACCCACGATTGGCTTCAATGTCGAGTCCGTCACGTACAAGAATCTTAATTTCAATGTTTGGGTAGAGCCTCATATGGTCTATAAGTGGTATACACAACTGCAAGGCTAATTCTGTATTTGACATGCAGGATCTTGGCGGCCAAACCTCGATACGACCTTATTGGCGTTGCTATTATGCAAACACAGCTGCAGTTATTTTCGTCATCGACTCAACTGACATAGAGCGACTGGGTACAGCGTCAGAGGAACTGTCGGCCATGCTCAATGAAGAGGAGCTCAGAGAGGCAGCGCTTCTGGTTTTTGCCAACAAGCAAGACCAGCCGGGCGCCAAGGGAGCAGGCGATATATCAGAAGCGTTACGATTAGGTGAGCTTAAAGATCGGAATTGGAGTATCGTTGCTTGCTCCGCTGTGGACGGGAAAGGTGTCGACGAAGGCATGGATTGGTTGGTTGTAAGACGTTCCTGACCGTACGTATTTCAAGGAGCGTTCCTACTAATAGATGAAATGGCAGCAAACGGTCAATTCAGAATCTTAAGAAATCAATATACATCGCTATGCGCACTTGGCATAGGAGAAGAAAGAGCTTCTGTGTATACCTCAGGTGGAGAATTCTAATCCAATCCAATGGGAATCTTCCTATACGATACACAAGGAGTGGTCCGAGCTGCGGGACTCACCCTGAGCGCGGAGTTTCCACCTTTTCTACACTCCGACGCCCTACTAAGTACAAATCGCAGCTTAAAATATAGCAAGGATATTAGGCGGGCTATCGAATTAGCCTATTGTGTGATGATGGAGAATCAATGGAGGTCTACCTAGCGACCCCACCAGGCACATTGCACACCTCACTCGATATGAAGAAAGACCAGCGATTTGTTCTCTTGCAATGCTCGGCAAGCTTTTCCAGGTCAAAAAGCTCACCTATCGGACAGCCCCACCCTGAGAGCAGAACTTCGTGGAGCAGCCAATCCTTTTGGGTGGCTTTGTGCAAGTTAGTCAGGTTCGCTTTGCTGCGCAGCTACACTTACGCCAACATTCAAAACTAGGCTGATCTCCTGCTACTGCAGAAAAGTTGTTCCAGAACCATTCTAGAACATCCTCGCTTTGTTCTACACCTGAAAGAGTAGGTGGGATGACTGCGGCCAGCTTTTCAATCTTTACCTTTGGCGTCTCATTGAAAGCTGCCATGTACCCTTGTCACGGCTCAGGCCACGCACTCCGCATTCCGAATGTGGCTAATGAAACAACATACCAGATCGAATGAGTAAAATGTCTCCCAGTTTGATCTCCGTTCCTTGTGCCTTAGCAACAGCTTTGAGTTGCTCCAACGATATCGAGCCTGTCTTGAAAGGTTCATAGGCAACGTTGTTGGCCAGACGCCAAGAATGGAAATCTAAAAGGACACCTCTTCCGACAATACCTTTTTCGGCCCATACTGCAAACCTCCATTACTACTAACAGATGGGGAAAGTATCTAATAAACAATACGCACCTTGAATTCCGTTCACGTTCGTACGGCTCTCACCATGAATGTCATCAAGTGTAACTCCATTGTAGAACATCTTTTCTTTTTGATACGCAAAATGGCGGAGACCGTCCCCTAGAAATACGATTTGGCAAGATGCCATCGCTATGAGCTTTTTCAGGGCTTACATTGACTACTGCTCTGCGAATTGAACGTCCAAACATCGTCATTGACGACCCTTGGTCCTTTGTGGATGATGTTCTTATGAAATGCTTGTCTCCCAAAGCAAGGCTTACTCTGAGCGTCAAAAGGCCAATTTAGGGAAATTCTGTATTTCCAGCATCAACGCAGTCGTAACAAAACCTTGGAACATTGTTTTGTTCTGGGAACTAGGAGTTGATGGTTTGATACGTATCTTGGCAGCAGTATCATAATCGCACAATCCTTGAATAAGAAAATCAATTATATCACAAGACTGACCTTGTTCCACTATGAATCTCTTCCTTGGCAGCCCTCAGGACTACATCATCGGTCAACCGATTCAATGTGCCTAATTGATCCTCCTTTCCGTAAAGTCCCCATGCCGAATGATGGGGATCCCCTTTCCGCAACGGAAGATCAGTAAACTTGGGTAGTTGACCTGGGTCAGGCATAATCCAATCAGAATCGACCTAGTTCTATGTTCTGTAAATGCACTGATGAATGTACATCCAGAAGATCAATGGTAAAGTATTGAGGTTCTGTTGGGGTCTTTAGGATCTACAATTTTCTACTCGGTCGAATGGAACGCTACTGCTTATCTATAATAGTGAGCTGGCCGGGACACATTTGCTCCATAATCAGCAAAGCTTTTGTGTCATCGGAAAGATTCCGTCTGTTTATTCTTTTCTCACGCAAATATTTAATTTGGTAATCTTACTACTACGAAAGCTCTTACTCTATCCTTCATGCTGATAGATGTCCACCAGTAGAAATGCCAGATCCTGGTGAAAGCTTGACAGTTCCAAACACAATAGCAAACTCAATAGGTAATGCAAGTAGGCAGGGGTCATCACGGCGTTCGTTGCTATTGTTCACAGGGCTCGTTGCTATTGTACACCGCTTAGTGCGAATAGACATCCAGCATTGATCTATTGATGCGGCCTTTGTGGCTACCAAACGTCGTTTCAGATTGTAGAGAAAACCAGACGGGCTAGAATAGCTCAGATACTTAAATGTCAAACTTTCGTCCACTAAGTTCTTTCCTCTTCAACCAAACAATCCATCAAGATCGGACGCTCACACTCGAACTATTCTGCTACTTCAGATAAACCCAAGGCCTCGTACATCATACCTCTATTGCTTGCGGTTACAGAGACATACTTGAAGTGTATCTACAGAGCTGTGCTGGACATAGTTTTGTTGATATCGACATTGAGCCTCGTTTCCTACCTCCTTCCAACTCGCAGACCTCTGCCACTCAGAAGGCAGTATTACTCCTCAGCAGCTCTACACTCCTAACTCCGAATTCACTTCCACTCCGACTGAGTCTCTATCTCAAGACCTTTTCAACACTCTGCTTCTGCAGTCGATACTATTTCCCAACCCTTCGACCTCGTTCTTCTGACACCTCCAGATCGAAGCATTTTAGCGAGATCGACACCCCGGTAAGTCTAGCGCCCGACACTAACTCGACGCTGCAACGGCAGGGATGACGCAAACTCTTTTTCTTCACGGAGATGCCGCTAACATATACTTATGCAGGTGTGTTGTAACCTTAAATTTTTGTAAACAAAAGCTTTCTTTCGCACAGCTCTCGAACACAACAACCACAACTTTCGACATCATCCACCACCTCTACGCTGGAACAGCACCTGTACACTTGACGTGCCTTTCTTACGCTCGATTCAGCACATATCAGCTCAGTTTAGCACTTCCAAGCTCGACTCAGCACCTGCAGGCTCGACTCCACACCTGCAATCCAGCACTTCCAAGCTCGACTCAGCACCTGCAAACTCGACTCGACTCCACACCTGCAATCCAGCACTTCCAAGCTCGACTCAGCACCTGCAAGCTCGACTCGACTCGACTCCACACCTGCAAG
>JAABUO010002276.1_pt1 | contig 23596 bp, 20 predicted proteins | sample 5559291 | NCBI WGS metagenome assembly JAABUO01 (sample SAMN10711878, study PRJNA513372) | rock metagenome | isolation source: Antarctica rocks | place: Antarctica: Victoria Land, Finger Mt sud
CTACTCTTCTTCTTCTTCTTCTTCTTCTTCAGCCTTCGCTGTGCAGCTGCATACATGCCAAGATCCTCGAGGCAAAGTGGATAGCAGCCAGTGTCACAGCATAGAACGCCTTTTCAGTGTCACTGCAACAAATGTACTTTTGTGGCATGAAAGTTGCTTTTGTGCCATGACACTGATGTTGCCAGCTGGGCGTAGCATTCTGCCAGGCTGATTGTCAGCCAGCTGGATGGCAGATTCAAAACACAGCTCTGATATTTGTGCGTGAGGCACAGGGAGTTGCCAGAGAAGCAAGAGTTGAGTCCAGATCTTTGGCAGGTGTTTCTTGCGGCTCATGAGTGTACCAGCGTAATGACACTCTGTAGACTTCGCTACCCAACCACGTTTCCCAGGTGTCATGACAGGTCTGATCAGCGTTTCTGCTGGTGCCCTCTTGGTAGTACTGTTGTAGGTATACTACATACATTCAACATATACCACGTCCCTGACAGCACAGATTGGCATATAACTGAGATTGAGGTCGAAAATTTATGTTTACTGTGATGTCGCTGTAGGATGTCGCTGAACCTTGCTTCAACTTGTTACTTCAGTCAACATGAGAAGCAGCGAGCTGATGCAGGGTTGTGCAGCGTCGTACTGCACAACTAACATCAGCAAGCATTGTCATCAGCCCATTCATATTGGTGGACAGTACACAACATATTCTGGTATGGGATATAGTTATGTACAATATATGTTGTAGTATGGAAGATGCTTACGTACAGTATTCAAGATATGATGTTGTGTGCCTTCCACCCAAGCGTCTTTGGTGATCATGCGTGCTCATGAAAACCTGATTTCGTGCTTTGAACAAGCACCTACCGTGCCAATGCTAGCTGGCAACCGTAACAAGTCTCGATTGACATCATGTCAGCAGCATTTTGCGATCTGCTGCTGAAGATGTGCTTACACTCTGCTTGACTCTGTACGAGGTCTTTACTGTGGCAAGGGGGGTCTGTAGTCTGCTTGCTCGTTGCACAGCTCTTGACAGTTGTCTCTGCATCGGGAGCAGTCTTCAAAGCCACCACCACAGTCACAAATCCCTCTACGTGAGTATGCATGCCTTTACAATCAGGCATCAGTGTGAAAGGTGGATTGTCATGCCACCAGCTCAGAATCCCTCCCTGCTTGATGGCATCGTTGCTTCAGGATCACTTTGCAACTTTGTTAACAGCAGGATTCAGCTCAGAACAGTGCTGGATTGAGTTAGCAGGCTGTTTTGCTCAGCAGTGGCCGCAGGTGATCAGTACAGCCTGCTGCATCAGGCTAGCACTGTCCGGGATGTCCCTGATTAACTTTGCAGCATGTCTGTGGCTTGACACGCTTTGTCAGAAGTCAATCAGGGGACATCTGTGGCATCCCAGATCTCTCAGGAATTGTTCTTGTGTCAGAGACTCTGCAGTAAGTATCTGAACAAACTATGTCCAGACAGGCTGATATATGCAGTCCACCCACAACACGCATTGATACTGTGGTTAACAATGGTGCCTATGCATCAGTCTGGTGTCTGAGTGTATTCAGCTACTCAAGCTCTTGTTGCCAGAACATTAAGGTTTCTCTGGTAGGCTCTCCAAATCAGCAGCAAATGTGTGTGTCGGTGTCAGCAGACATAAGATCAGACACATCCCACCAGTGCAAGTGTATGTACCCATACCTGCCCGTGATGGTCTGTCACACATTTGCACAGGCCTGCATGGTTGTCATTCCCTTCTGTTGCGTCTGACTTGAAGCTGGTGCTGAACGCCACGCTTAGAACTAGCTACGAAGCTCAGAAGCAGCAAATGAGATCAATAACCCTCAAGGCATGTGCAAATCCTGCCGAGGCAATACGCCTCAGCTTGCCAGCTGCAGCAGCGTAACTGCCATTGAGCCTGCATGTGCCTATACCGGTGTTCCAACACCAACACTAAACCTTCACACCTAACTTCTAAACCCACTACAAATGCCCAAACCTTACATGTGTTCCAGCCATGCTTGTGTCCCCTCTGACACTGTACGGGTCCTGCACCTTTCCTATGGTGATCAGTTTCAACCAATCAATAAATCAATCAATTTACATTTCCTGTCTTTAGGACTCGTCAACAGACAATCACCGGGAAAGTTCTGACAATGCTGAGTTTGGATGGAAACAAGTCATTTAATGCTGTTCTGGGCCAAGAAAAGTTTCACCTGGCTCGTGCTGTGGTGCAGGGGCAGGGCACGTGCACATGGCTCACACTACGTGCTGATGCTGGAGCAGGGCAACAGAGACCATGAGCTGCTGCTGTCCCAAGTTGTCGGGTAAGCACTCCCTCAATCGTGGGAATTTTGTGGAGTGCTTCTGTTGCTGCTGTATGGCTTAGAGACTTGATGCAAGCTGTGCTGTGAACATTTCATATTGTCCCGTCAGTTGTAACACATGGAAAATCTGTGGGTTCAGAGGTTGTTTGTATGCGCTTTGTTTGTTTTCATCACTTCTGTTCTTTGTATCGCGGTCATAGCTTTTTAGGGAGACTTGCGCAAAGACGGTACGAAGCCGGTTTCGACATGAAGCTCTACTGGCAACAAGATGGCGACTTGGAGCTTTGTGTCAAATGCTGTCAGGCAGATCATGCACGCTCTATTTGCCAGTGCAATCTTGTCATATTGTTGCATGGACACAGAGGCAAAAAAAAAATGCTGACTCATTTGTACACTTACCTGCAGGTACGAGGCCAACATGCGTTTTCATGCCAAGCGCCGCCCTGGCCTGGGTGAAGAAGAGGACAAGGAAGAAGAAGGGGATGTCATGCTGACTGAGATGGACATCAACCACATCCCTCTGGAGATGCGTGAGTACAGAGTTGCGAGCACTGAGGCGCGAGTGACCCTGGCCAGCGCCAAGCCCCTGCTGTACATGTTTTGTGCGAAGCTGCCTGCTGACAGGTCAGCCACGCTAACTTCTATCATAGGGGTTAGGGTTTGGTAACAGATTTTAGGGTTCAAGTACCAATTAGCATGTGTGAATGGTCAGCAGAGAAACAAGTCTTGCAGCATACACAGCATGAGTGCTGCCTCATGTGACATTTATCAAGCGAATGATGCATGCGCATGCCTTGGTTTGATGTTCAGCTGCTGCGTATTGTGCAAACAGCGCTGCAGGACTTCTCAAGGGGCAACACAGCACACAAGGCTGCCTGGCTAAGCTTTGGCACCAAACTGCCTGCTGTGTCTTTGAGCTTGTAAGGGCATGGGTTGGCATCCTCAGCTGATCAGACTGATGAACGTTGACCATTCCAAGTGCAGGTATACAGTACTGAGGCCTAGATTCAGCACCCAAGTCTTGGGGGAAGATGCGCGCCTGATGGGGTACCAGTCTTCTGCCATTCTGCCAAACAACAGTCCTGTGCGCATCGCCCAGGGCCAGATCCAGCGTACCAGGGCCCTGGCCCAGGCCTCTGCCAGCCTGGAAGCTTGCAAGCAACTGCACCAGGTGAGCTTTGCTGCACTAGTCCTCTGCAGAGGGCTTGCTTTACTTGTACAGAAACAGGCTGCTTTGGTTTGTCTGCCTCTGGTGATGCAGTTGAATGGCAGCTTGGCCATAGACTGTCTAGCAGACTGATCAGTGTTCTGTTACAACTCCAAAAAATGTAGTTAGAGTCACAACGTTCAGAAGTTCCAATCAGCAAAAAGTACAACTATATACGTCAACTTTACAGGAACACAATGGTGTGCTAGCGCACTTCACTCAAGGTGGTTTTGTGCTGGTTTTGTCTGAGCAGCATGCTAGCCGTACGTCTAGAGTGATGTGCTATGGAGCGTCACCAAACAGGACCATGCGTTGGCTCTGTTTGCGGATGATCATGTCACATCACGCAAGGCATATTACCAGCATGCTGTCAGCACAAATGTGCAGGTCAGCTGCATCAACAGCAATTTCACAACCTCCAGTCTGATGACACTCCTTTGCTTGCTTGCAGTCTGGAGCCTTGGACGAGAATCTTCTGCCAGATGTGCCCACCTTCGAGCTGGATCCAGATGATGACTCGGACGAGGAGATCCTCTTTGCCAAGGCCATTCCGGTCACTGCCAGGAAGAGGAAGAATGCAGCGGCGGTGGCAGCCGCCATGATTGACATGAACGGCTTCCAAACTGTGATGAGCCCGGCTGAGGCCAAATCAGTGCAGAAGCAGATCACCCTCAAGCCCAAGATACCTGAGATATTAAAACAGCCTGCTGAGCCTGACGACAAGTAAGATCTCATGTCGTAATAATTATAATAATAATAATAATAATTAAAACGCTTTCCAGCTCATGATGAGCTAGGTACGTGCAGGACAAGTCTTGTCTCTCCATGTCGTACTAAGCCAAAAGTACCTGACGTCATCACAGCTGCACTCAAGAGTGCATGTTGATGCGGCATTCAGCAGCTGCCACGTCTTGCACAGGAACAGAATGCTTAGCAGTGGAATTTGGTGCATCTGGTGGCATTTGCATAAACGTACTGGTAAGCATGCGTTGTTTGCTGAATTGAGTAGACTCATTGTTTGCAGGCATTTTGCTTGGCTTTCTGTAGATTCCCTTGTTGATGCTGACCTCCTGGTGTGCCTGCAGGGGCATCACAACCTGGCTGCTGTACAAGTTCACCATCACCGCCAAGATGGGGTTCATGTACCACATCCCCGGCCCAGATGAGGACCCCGACGACCCCAAAACCAACACCTGCCCTCTGGACCCGGTTCTGGAGAACAAGCTCAACATGCTGGCTGCGCTTCCCAAGCAAGTTTTTGGAATGCTGGTGCCTAAAGAGCTGCCTGATGTGAGAGCGCTGATGCCTTACTCGCTGCGCCTGCCACATGCCAGAGATGCTCTGGATTGCAAGTTTGACCTCGCGGGTCCAGTCAGCTTTAGTCAGGATCAGATGGATGAGATCAGATCATTCCACGCTGCCATGATGGAGGGCCCGCAGAAGAAGAAGGACCCAAAGAAAGTGGCAGAGGAGCTCAAGAAGCTGACAGAGGCTGCAAGGAAAGCGCTAGGTGAGGATCTGCCAGCTCCTGACTTGTCGCCTCAGCCAGCAGACTCTCCAACTCAGACTCAGCCTCAGACTTCTGCTGAGCCAGTATTCACACAACAGCAGCATGCAGTCGATGAGCACGCAGCTTTGCCAGCAGCTTCTCCGGCAGCTTCATCAGCAGCTGCACCTGGTGCTGCTCCGGCAGTGCCTTCAGAACAGGAGCAGGTGCTCACCACCACGAATGGTCCAATGGTCATTGACACCGCAGCTGCCTCAGCAGCACCCAGCATGGCCAATGGCCCAGCACAAACAGCTGCTCCGGTTTGTCCAGATGATCCCAGCAGATCCAGCACAGCTAAGCCGGATGAGCCAGCTAAGCCAGATGAGCTGACCAAATTCAAGGAGGGCGATGAGAATGCAGAGGACGCGTTTATGTCCAACTACTTTGTCCTGCCACTCCAGCAATGGATGGACTGGGAAGATCCCAACCACACCATGGATGACTCATTCCCAGAAGTTGACTGGGAAGCTGTGCGGCATGTCAAGTACGGCTGGAAGCCCTTGTCAACCTTAGAGGAGGTGCAGATCCCAGAGCAGGGGCCAGCATGTAGTACTGGGGATGCTATGGATTTGGACGGGGACCAGCCAGTCCCCACAGGCCCTGCTGGGCAAGCTGGGACTGTGACTGGGGATGAGCTTATGCCCTGCACCAGCATAGACCCTCAGCAGCAGTCACAGACCCTTCAGCAGTCCATCTGCACAGGCACAGTAGAGTTCACAGTTCTAGAAGCAGATCGAGCTATCCCAGACTTGGGCACAGTGGCCTATCGCATGATCAGCAGGGATGCAAGTGACCCCAGCAAAGGTACAGTCGCCTTCACTATATCAGATGACAGCCAGGCAGTCATCAGCAAAGGCACTGCTGCATTCAGCTTGCTGTCCGGGGGTCATTCCATCCCCAAAGGAGCTGACACTGCATCCCCGGAAGTCTACCCAGTCCCCAGCGAGATCAGCACAGAATCTGCATCATCAGTCAGGGATGGTGCAGTCCCTGTGCCTGGCAGCTCTTGTGTTGATGCCCTGGCCGGGGATGCGTCACCTTCTGCTGGACTCACATCCGTCCCCAGTAGTAACGGCACCGTCCCCAGCAGCAGTCTGACGGGCTTCAAGCTGGGACAGCTGGATCCCCAGCGCCTGGCCAACTCAGTGGTGGTTACCACCTACAACAGCACACCATACTTCTATGAAGGCACAGACCCACAGCTCACTCCAGAATCCAAGTTCCCAGATGACAAGCTCAAGCTTCAGCTTGTAGTGGAGGAGGAAGAAGAGGATGAGTTTTTGAAACCTAAGCCGCCTCAGGAGACAGACACACCAACAGACAAGCCAGCAGACCAACCTCAGCAGTCAGCTGACAAAGGCAGTGACTCTGCGTCAGCAGCAGCGGCGACAGCAGCAGCGACAACGGCTGCCGCAGGAAGTGAGGAGGGGAGGGAGGAGGCAGATGACTCGGCTGTTAGGTTGATTGCCTCTAAGAAGGCTTCTACCTTCACAGAATACTTCAAGTAAGGCTCAGCTCTTTGTCTCCAGCTCAGTGATGTGTCAACTTGCATGGACTAACGTCCCTTGTAGGTCTGGCTTGTCGTACATGATGTGCCTCATGCTCTGTTGTGCTCAGCATGGTCACATGGGTCATCACATGCTGTGCTGTCAGGCATACTGAGCACCACATGTCAGCCATTGTTCCACCGGGGAGGGATTTGTCCCCTAGGCACAAGTGAAGGAGCCTTTTGGCTTTGCAGGACAAGGTGGAAGCAGGAGGGCTTGGATCCAGGCCAACCCCTTCTTCGCGTGGGCCTGGCCAACAGACGCAGAGACACCCCCTATGAAGGTATGCATGCCCATTGCTCATCCTATGCAGAGCTACAAATGCTGAGCCACGCAAGCAGGCAAGAAAGCTGGCTACCCCATCGGCACATGGTCAGCTTCCATTGCTGTGCGAAGCATGGACTCTTGGCTGAGCTGAGCAGCCTGCCTGTGCTGTGCTGAGTGGGTAGGGCTGCAACATCTTCTATGCATGCATGACAACGTCTCAAGAGGCAGCATTTGCAACGCATCCTGTATCTGACGTTGCGTCAAGCAAGCACGGCAAGTGATCTTAGATCTTGCCTAGCTCACCATCCTTTGAAGTGGTTGTGACGTAACAACAGCGTGTGGCAAGCTTATGCCATGGGTACGACAAAAGATGTTGCATGCTGACCCTCAGCACCTTTGTCATGTGCAGTTTGGTCCTGCAGGCGGAGTGTTCCTGGTACCACAGCTGTGCATCGCCCACCCATTGACCCGGCAGTGCTTCATCATGTCCAAGCTGGTGCACCAGGTCCTGCACTATGTCAACCAGTGCCTGCTGGCCAGCGAGCTGCAGCCCAAGCTTGTCAAGGCTCCCCACAGGTTGTCTTCCCTTCTCTCAGACTTTGCTCTGCTGCTGCTGCTGCTGCTGCCGCTGCTGCTTTGCACTCAGGTGTTCTGGTCACATTGCCTTGCCCTTGTCAGTGCAAGACAGATGATGCACCCTTGATGATTGCAGCCCTTGTTACGGCATCATGAGACCTATCAACTTAGCTGCTCTAGACTTTGACCGCCACTGGAAGCCCCCCTGGTGTGATTGGTTGTGTACTAGTATGCACAGACGCTTGCAAGGCATGTGCGGAGGATTTGAGGCAGTATGTGCTTTCTGATCCAGAAGTCCGTGTGGCTCATTTTGCCAAACGTCACTTTCCCTCCTCGCCAACTTTGAATTCAAAAGTTCTGAAGCGTCTTCGAAATTTGACTCATGTTGCCAAATTTTGAAGATGCTGCAGGACTTTTGAACTCAAACTTGGCGAGGAGGGAAAGTGACTTCCAGGCGTCAGTATCACTTGATGTTGGTCATACTGGTGCAGGTTGCCCAACATAGTGTATGTGCTGGAGGCGTTGACTCCCAAGGCCTGCCAGGAAGACTACAGCTACGAACGCTTTGAGCTGTTGGGGGATGCCTTCCTCAAGTATGCAGTGTCGCTCTTCCTCTTCCTCAAGTTCCCTGAAGCCCATGAAGGTACCTGCCCTGCTGGACTGTGACTTGTCACCTCCCATACTTGTTTATGCAACTGTGGCATCTGCCATGTTCTGGATTGATTTGCTCGGTCTTGCATGCCCTGCCTGTTTCTGCCCTGCCTGTTTCTGCCCTGCCTGTTTCTGCCCTGCCTGTTTCTGCCCTGCCTTGCAAGGTTTGGCCCCGTCCTGACCTGTTTGGGCCTGCCCTGCCCTGTTTGTCAAAACAGTAAGCGTTCATCTGCTGTACGTGTGAACACTTAAGTTTGGTTAGAGTTAAATCGCAGAGTCACTTATGCCTGACTGATGTAAGTGCGTAACCTGTTTTTGCTCACCCTATAGTCAAAACTTGGCTAGCAGTTCGCTGCAGCTCAGCCTTCTTGACTACCTTGAGTCTGACATTTGAGGGATGGAGCATTCAAGGGCTGACGCATTTCATGGCTGGAGCATCTGTTCTGTGTGCTGATGCTGACAGTTGGGTGTGGGGTCGCAGGGCAGCTGGCGGGGCGTAAGGGCGCGGTGGTGGCGAACACCAATTTGGTCAAGATTGCCATCCATAATGGGCTGAAGCACTACATGCTGGCCCCCCTGCCCCGGGGTAAGGGGGCCAGAAAGAGGGCCGAGCTGGGCCTCTCGGTGAGGCTCCCGCTCTCATTGCCCCTTTGTGATGACAGCACTGTCATCTGAGGGCGTACATTGTTTTCAAAACCTCTGCCTCTGTAAAATCTGTCAATGCTGAACCCTGAGCCATAGGTTCGTGCACTTATTAGGTCAAACCCTTTTGCTCACATAGAGCGTGTCTGTGCCACACATGTCGAAGTGAAAGTAGGCGGTGTCAGCTGTAGCTGTCTGGAAAAAGATGCATTGATCTTTGTTCAGTGAACATACAGCGACACATAGGAAGATCATTCAATTATCATTCATTGAGCAATCAATGAAACTCTTGTCGGTGTGCTGCAGACCACCCAGCAACTGAAATCCAAAGCTTGGGCTGATGTAGTGGAGTCCCTCATTGGCTGCATATACCTGGAAGCTGGTGAGAACGCTGCTATGGAGTTCCTGGTTTACCTTGGCATCATTCCAGAAGTGCCCATCGGTTTTGAGCGAGAGCCTACAGTACACATTGCTGAGGTCAACATGGAAAATGACCAGCTGGCAGCCGACATAGCAGCTGCTGAGTCAGCTGCTGCTGCGTTGGACCTGACTGAGCCGGCAGGTGCTGAGGCAGCTGCTCCAGCAGGTGCTGCTGATGCTGCTGCTGCTGCAGGGGCGCCATCAACTGCTGTGAGTATGTCAAAGCTTGATACATTACCAGCCACCAATGGCAATACCACAGGCAGTGTCCAGATAGACAGCACCAGAGTTGTTGCGCATGGTGCTGCACAGGATGCAGCAGCAAGACCAACCACTGTCAGCAGTAATCAGAGCAACCTAGTGGGCACAGAGGCACCTGCAAGTGGCGTCACCAGTGTTGTTGGAAACAGCAGCCTTGGCTCTGATAGCATGGGTGGCAGTCAGGCAGAGGACAGCTTCCCGGCTGCTGAGAACCAGGCCATGGACATCTCTGCTGCAGACCAGACCATAAATGATGTGAGTGATGCTGCTGCTGCTGGGCCACACAGCAACGGCCACCCCTTCACCACCATCCAAGCCCTCAACAGCCTCACCCCTCCTTCCAGAACGCCTGTTGTGGCCACGCAGCCTGCCCTTGCCAATGGCCATACCACAGACCACTCGGCTGTCATGCCGCTGTTGGATTCACATCAACAGCTCAGCAAGCAGGGAACAGCACCGCCGACACTGCAGACTACTGCAGAAGCCCAGCAATCAGCTCCGGCCAGTGGTCCAGCCGGCAAGGACACCTTGCTTCCAGCAGATGCTAAGGCACAGCAGGCACAGTCATCAGACCCTCATGCCCTTGCCATCTCACCAGATGGCAGTGACAGTGACCATGACCATGTGCAGTCAGGCTACATGTACCAGTCAGGCTATGGCGCCAACTCAGAGGCAGAAGATTCAGGCCTCGCTGAGTCTGGCTCGACTGAGCGGCGTGCCAATCCCGAGGAGATCGAAATTGCTGAAGAAGAGGTCGAGGGCGACATCCTGCTCCCACCCTCCCCCAGCCAGTCAGGCCACCCTATGGAGCTGGACTCTCCTGTAGGCCTGCCTGTGACAAGTGTCCCTGCTGGGGATGGGACAGTCCCAAAACAGGCCAGATTGGCATCAGATCTACCCTCAGGGGATGATGATGACCAGGTGAAAATGGACGCATTGGCCTTCCTGGCAATGGAGGAGGACTCTGGGGATGAGCACCAGGCAAGGCCTCCACGTGGACAGGTAAGCAAACTTTGCTACACTCATGCAAGCATGCAATTACTATCTACAAGCGTGCAGAATTTGTGATGAGTCACACTTGCAGATTCAGCCCGTGCGAGGCTCCATGCCACCTGTGTATGCAACTTATGTATGTGATAGCGGCACTGTTTTTTGGGCCATTATGCACATGCTTTATAGCCAAATCTGTACGCTCACAACACATTAACATACATGATCTGCCTCAGTCAGCAGCAATGCATGTGCATGTACCTCAGGCGTGGCGGCCGCCTCAGGAGCTGATAGACAGCTACAGCAGCGGCATTGAGGCGGTGCTGGGGTACAAGTTCCAGAAGAGGGCGCTTCTGCAAGAAGCCCTCACCCACACCTCCTGGCCTGATGCCACCCAACAGGTCAGAGGCTGCTCATTTTGCCATGCTTCTCACTTCTGTTACTGCACACACCGACAAGGCGCACCCTGACTGCCAGAACAGGAGGTTAAACAGGGAGGTACTCAAGACTGTATATACCTGACTCCAGTGGAACACACATGTGTCTAACGAACAAACAAATGGATGATGCATGCACTGCAGTATCGTGTTGACACAGAAGACGTGCTGCTGATCCCTGATGTGTTACAGCATGGACATTGGCAGAGCCTGTGACACATCAGTCCTGTACATCCTGCAGCACGTTATTAACAAAAGCAAAGCTTTGTAACACTAGGCAAGCTTTTTAAGACATCTGTACAGTGTTCACAGCTTTCTTGTCGTGTGGCGTCAAGTCAGGTGTTGATGTCTAACAAGCAAAGATTTGGCTGACTGGACACCATGCTGAGTCATGTCCTGTCAAGCATGCATGATGCTGCAATGGTAAGCCCTGCAATTTAAATTCCAGCTGATCAGCCAGGTCTTGTGAAACAAGCTGTCCACTATAGTGTCAGGAACAATGTCATTGACTCTAAGCTCTGCTGGTCTATGAGACATAGCTGACCGCATCATGGTGGCATGATTGCCTTACACCCAATTTGACCTTGCTAGGTGTGCAAACATTAGAGTAGGTGACTCACTTGACTGGCTGCTAGCCTGCAAAGCCAACACATGCTATTTTGCTTGTAAAGCTGACAAGTAATTTCTTGGGCTGGTGACTGTCTGTAGTGGTTGCATCAGAATCCTGAGACTGTCACGGCTGCAGTCGTCATTAAACTGTTACCGGTGAGCGTCTGTTGACTTTCTGATGGATCCTCAAAGCAAGTCATCACTAGATCAGAAGAGCTATGCTGTGTCAAGATTTTGTTATGGGATTACAACGCTGCAATGCATTCAAATCATCAGCCTGGCTTTTGGTCACTGTCTGCAACAATAACTTGTTGCAGGCAGCTGCAAGAAAGCAGGCCATGGGTTGGCATGGCAGTAGTTTCTGCGCCTGTGACTTTTATTTTTGTCAGATGCGTTCCTGTTCTTTTGACAGCCTGGTTTGGTGGCTGGTCAGCACCAGCAGAAAGTCATTCTGGCTGTGACTGACAGGCGTTCAGACTGTTGCCCAGCTTGGCATGTAGTGCCTGTCACTGAAAGTTTAACAACACAGCATTGTATGTCATTGAAAAGGGTCATTGAAAAGATCCATGCCCTTTTTGTCGCCATGCCATGCTGTGTTGCTGAGCTCTCACTGACAGGCATTACATGGAAGGCATGATCAAGCATACATGTGATCTTTGTGATCGTCACAAATTGTTTGTTTGCACATCATTAAAAATGAAAGAGACAGATCCCATTGTCTATAATCCACCCTCAATACCTGATTGTTGTAAAGCAGAGCCTGATATCTATCACAATTTTAATCAGCAGCTGACTCAGCCTGGCTTCCTCTGCATGCCTTTTGGAGTTTGCATCTCTTGTGAGCCACAGGTTCCAGGCCTGCAGAAGGCACAAGTATTCAAAGTCCTCTCTGCTACTGCCCTTTAAAACTTGCAGCCGCCCCTCTGTTCACGGCTGGAAGGAAGCCGATAGGCAGGCTCCCTGGAAGAGCAAGACTGCTTTTGCATCTATCTAGCTTATGCTGGCATGTTTTGGTCACCGTCAGAGAAGTCTGGACAGCAAGTGTTGCATTAGCATGTTGCTGCTCGTTTCTACAACTAGCTGCAGAGTGTTTACAGGCTCCAGGGTCAGCATGGGTGGCAAATTGCGTTGAGCAGACCTGTAAGCTATGACTATGAGCTGCTCAAGGCATCTTGCTAGGTACTTTGCACTTGTGTACTTTGCAGATTTGTACCAGCAATATGTGTGCTCAAAGACATGCCATGCAATGCAGACACATGCAAATAGATCGTGTTGACCACAACAGCATGATGCCCAGGGTCTTGTCAGCCATGCGACTTGCCAACTTCCTGAACAGTGCTGCTGTTGTCAGCTGCTCTTTCACTACCACATGTTTGACTGGCATGACACCATCTGCGCTTTTGTGTGTTCCGCCTGCCTGCATGCGCATGATGACTTCCTGGCTTACACCGTTGGTATCCCTGCTCTTTCAGCTTCAGGTAGCAGCTGAGCACAAGTCAACTGTAACCTGAAGGTAAAAGACATGGTGCAGAGCGTTCATCCCTGATTCAATGGCTGGGCACCCGGGACCATGCCTCGCCTTCAGCTTTTGCCAGTCAACAGCTGGCTGGAACTTTGGGACAAACATAGGTCTGGGCACCCAGCCACTGATTCCTGCTGCATTCATGCAAGCACCTTTCACACACACCTCAAAATTTTGGTTAGTATCGGCGAGCTGACAAAGCTGGTGACCACTGATTGCATTAACTGGTCACTCTGGCTGTGTCATCAACCTCAGGAAGGGTATTGGCTATACATGGAGCCAGCCTGAAATTTCCTAGCCCAACGCAACACAATGACACAATCTGAGTGCTCACGCCAGCCCGCATGCATGCACACCTACGATCCTGAATGCATCATGCTTGTGAGCACGTTTGAGGAGTCTTCGAACATCCTCAAGCTTGCCAACACGCTAGATGCATCCTGGACTTCTCTGTGTTGGCAACGAGATGTTGATTGCCCAAAGCGTCTACTGGCAGCAGTGCTGGCAAACTCATCAGACTCAATGTACCTCTGATGTACAGTTGGATTGCATCAACAAGTATCAGTACATCACTCTTGTCATGACTTCAGATTTTGTGTATGGCTCACACCTGCCAATGCATACCTTCATTCCTCAATAGCACAAGTTGTGAATGACAGAACTTCTGAGAAGTACTTTCTTGTGTGCTCAAGCTGAGGATCAAGCTCTGTTATATGCAATAGTTTTCATTGAAGCTATAGCTATGGCTTTGGAGCATCTGTTGTCATATCATGTCACGTCGAAGTTGCATGCAGTACTGCCACCAGATGCAACTCATACAATCGCAGATTTTGTGGTTGTATGGAGCTTTATCTGACGACAGTACCGTATGCAATTAGAACAAGCATGCTCCTGGTTCATCTTCTGCAAAGTCTAATGAACATCTCAAGAGGCTGCTGTGGCAACATGCTGACTCATCTTGCCCTTGATGGTCACCGGTCAACTGAAAATTATTATTAGGTGCACCAAATCCGCTTTGCTGTTGACCTCACCAGCCATTGTCATGTACAGATCTGAAGTGTCAGCTTGTACAGTACATGTAGCATGAAGTCTCCAGTGTTGCAGCCCACTGAGCATGAAGCAAAGCTACAGGGCATTTGTTGCCTTTAGCTGAGATGATGGGCTGTTGAGATTGCTGTCAGTCAAGGTCATCCTACATCATCAGAGCTGCTGTATCGCAAAGCGTACTCAGCATACAAAGTGCTCAAAGATTCCGCCAGTGCTGCTATGTCATACACTTGCTTATTTTCTCAAGTACTTTGTACCACTTGTGCTTGCTATGCATGTTTGCTTGTGTTGTGAGCATGACAGTCTCACTAATCACTCAGTCAGCCACCAGCCTTGTAGCCAGGTCCCAAATTGGAGCTTGACCTGCTGGACTGGAACTGCTTGATGTCAGAGCGTACTCTTATTGTTGTAGGCTAGACAATACCGCAGTGGACTTCCAGCAACAGCATGACCGCAGACAGGCTGGATTGTTGCTCAACATGCTGATCAGGGCTGATTAGGGCAAGTCTGGGGTATGATCTGTCTGTGATGTGTGTGCAGGGGTACCAGAGGCTGGAGTTTCTGGGGGACGCCGTGCTGGACCTGCTCATGACCAGATACTACTTCACCACCTACAGGTGCCCTCAACCCTCTCACCCATACTTCATGCAAAGTTCAGGATGCCCATTACCAATGTCATGTCTGCTGCCTGTCAGCAACGCCACTGCGATGGTTAGAATGATAAAGTCAGCTGGAAAGTTGCACTGCTGCGCTTGCTTGCTTGCTGCATGTTCAGCCACAGCATAGCTATTGACTCACAGGAGAGTGCACAAGGCAGATCCTGATGCGGCTGCGTCAGTTTGTTGCATGTTCAGCCACAATGGCTGTTGTGTTATAGCAGAGTGAAGCAGGCAGACCTTAATGCTGCTGTGTGACTTTGCTGCATGTTCAGCCAATTTGGCAGCCAAAATGGCAATCTGTATGGTAGCAGAGTCAACAAGGCAGAGCCTGATGGTGCTGTCTGACTGTGTGTGCAGGGACAGCAATCCCGGCACTCTGAGTGATCTGCGCTCAGCCTCGGTCAACAACACTCGCCTGGCCTCTGTGGCAGTCCTGCACAAGATCCACACCTTCATCCGGCATTGCTCTTCACCCCTCTTCCATGACATTGGCCTCTTTGTGGAGCAGCTGCAGCAGGCTGTGGCCGACCAGGAGAAGAAGATCATAGAGCAGCAGGAGGTCCTGCGCCAGCAGCAGCGGCTGGAAGCTGCCCGAGCAGGTGAGGATGTCAGCATGACTGATGGCTGGCTTGGCGGCAAGCACAAGGCTGGAGGAGAAGATCTGAATGATTCGCCACCTAAGCGGCCCAGGAGCAGTTCCCCAGATTCCCATGGCCGCCACCTTTCATCTTCTTCTCCTGACACAGCTCCTGAGAGACAGATGGAGACCCCATCCCAGGACCTGACTCACCCTCAAGACTCAACCCAGCCTCAGTCTGAGTCAGCTAAGCCAGTGAGTCAAGCACCACAGGAAGCTAGTACAGGGGTGGATCATCTGGTGTTTGCTGGCTCAGCTCAGCAGCTGCCGGCAGAGCTACCAAATGACACAGCAGCTGTCGATGCTGACTCACATGTAAACCAAGACAACCCCAGCACAGCTGACAAGGCCAGCGCCAAGCCGGACTCTGCGCCAGCTACTGCAGCAGCTGCTGAAGCAGGTGGTGATGCAGCTGGTGATGGTGCCAACCCCACAGGGGGTATCATGGATTTGGAGGATGGGGTGCAGCACCCCTTGGGGGGCCCCAAGCCGGACAAGCCCAAGTCCAAGCGTAAGAGGCACATCTACAACAAAGAAGCTGTCAGGGTACGCTTGGTTGATCTTTTTTCTGTGCACGTGCAACCTTGTACCTGTACTTATTCTGATTAATAAGACGTGGCAAATGTAGCATGGCTGGAATTTTGACCAAGCAAGCATTTATTTGCTTTAGTGCTTGTGTGAGGTAATACTGAGGTATTTGAGCACAGCCAACAACGTGAAATCTGTAGCTGGATTGATACAACAGCAAAGCTTTAGGCTGACAGATTTGGACTGTGTGTGTCACACAGCATGTTCTGTTGCCCCTATTACGTCTTGATAGCATCCGTGACAAAATGCACATGCCCAAATGTGGTCAGGGTCATCCGCAACAATCATGCTGCAATCTGAAGCTGGTGATGGTCATACCAAACACATTCCTAAGAGTGTTGCAGGAGTCTGTTCAGGAGTCTACAGTAGTTGCAAACACGGCATAGTGTGTGTAACAAGCCAATCATGGTGTCATTCTCATGTCAGAAGTGCGTCAGTCATGGCCTTGCATAGCTGCGTCACACCAGCTCAGACATGTTGGGCCTGAACACATGCAGGGCAAGGCTAGGGAGCTTCAGGCTGATGATGATGCCAAGGCGGCAGCCCTGATGTGGGCCAGTGAGGCAGCGTTTGGCAACACAGAGGTGGCAGCCCCAAAGATCCTGGGAGACATCGTGGAGTCCCTTGTCGGGGCTGTCTACATTGACAGCCGCTGCAACTTTGACAAAACCTGGGAGGTGAGGCCAAATACTATGTCAATCTGTGCATGTCTGCCTGCCTGCCTGCCTGCCTGCCTGCCTGCCTGCCTGCCTGCCTGCCTGCCTGCCTGCCTGCCTGCCTGTCTGTCTGATGCTTTGCTCCTGTGTTCGTCTGTCTGATGCCCCGGCCCTTTTGTCTGTCTGTCTGTCTGTCTGTCTATCTGTCTGTCTGATGTGATGTCCCTCTTTTATACTGTTATGCTGTCTCAGTGCATGCCATCCAAATAGGCCTGGCATTCCACAGATGGCTGTCATGTGCCATGTTGTGACGCTCACATGTCTTGCCTCACGGAAATCGTGCATATTGCTTGCATGCATTCAGTGGTCAGGCTAGTTGCAACACAGGCTCAGGGCTGCATGTGTGGTGCAGATCTTCCAACCCCTGATGTCACCCCTGCTGAGCCCCTCCACAGTGCCCAAGCACCCCATTCGCCACCTGCATGAGCGCGCCCAGCAAGACGGCAAGCTGCTCAAATTTGTGTGCTCAATCTCAAATCCAAGGACTGAGGGTGTCAGTCCTATGGAGGAGGCTGAGCAGAAGAGAAAGAATGGGCAGATTCCAGCTGGCATCACTCCAGAGCAAGCAGCAGAAGACGCTCGACAGGTGTGCACTTGCTACGTGTTCCTCATGGCTGATTTTGTATGTGGTAGCAAGAGTAACCTCTGAAAGTGCTGCTTTGCCATGGGTCTGGATCGTTTATATGCCAAGTTGGCCCGATCTGAACATGCAGAAAGCAGCAGGCAACATGCAGCATGAACATGCCAGCTCCTTTTGTGCGTGAGGCCTGCCATTGCGTGCATTACTACTGTTTGCACTGCTCGTGTTAGTTTTGGTGCTGGGTCATTGGAATCATGCAAACATGTGCTAACGCCCCAGGCTTGGGTGCAGGTGCTGGAGAGGCAAAAGCAGTGGCAGCAGCGGTGGCGGGAGCGGCATGACAGGGAGGGCACCCTCTATGATGCTGTTGCTGTTGTTGAAGATGTCATCATTGGCAGGTAACTCCGGAGTCACTAGTGACTACCAATGCGTAAAGGATGACAGCAAGTCAGCGTATGCACTGCTGCTGGTGCTTCAGCTGCTTTGCCTGTTATGCTCAGGTCAGACTTTTGGTGTTTCATGTTTGGGATTGCTGCCTCTTTGGCTTTGGTGACCTGCAGCAGGATGTGTTGATTGAAGCAGGATTGATTGTATCTGCCATGTGTCACAGGTGCATTGGAGCAACAAACAAGGCCCTGGCGAAGAGGAGGGCAGCTGAAGATGCCCTCAGGATCATTGCACAGAAAGAAGCTGCAGTGGCAGCTGCTGCTGTCGCCCAGCAAGCTGCAGAGCTGCAGGCAGCTTTAGCTGTGCCTGGAATGGAGGAAATGGCTCCTGTTAGCCCGTCAGCATCACCATCCATTGAAGATGCAGCAACACCAGTGCCTGCAGCAGCAACACACGTCACATGACATTCACTGCTGACAGTAAATAATCACCAATGTGTAGTATCTTGATAGCTGGTCTCAGTTGGCAACATACAAGACCCAACATGAAAGCTGGAAACAGCACCTACAGTATCCATATGGATGCAAGCTGCTGCAGTACATTCCGGCCTACGCGTCATCATTGTCATGAAGTACTGAAGCAAGTCTAGACTTTGAACTGTGTAGCCACAAGGTTGATCCATGACTGCACATGCGTTTGACCGCAGCAATGCTGAAGTTACAAACTCTGGGCAAAGGATGTAAAACACTTCTCTCTCAGCCCCTTGCAGCTTCGAGTTGCTGCACACCATCATGCAAAGGACAGCTGACATGCGTAGAATCAACAACTGACAGCGGCTGAGTTAAGGTAGGGCAATGCAAGTGTTCTTTGCACGTGTGCAGCGCCACAGCATGTACTGTACTCTGCCATTTGATGGCGAATGTGTCCTTATGCATATATACAAGCTCCCATGATTAACATTCATCAGATCTCAGATACACGTCTCCAATTGGCGATTTGAATTTGGTGTTGCCATGCATCTTATTTACAAACGACACAAACATCCTGTAAAAGTGGCCAAATTGTGCTAGACAGCCTTTTAAGCTGAAAACGGCCCCCAAAACTTGGCTTTGTTATTTCACATTGCATTGCTTGCAGCTGCTCTGAGACATTAACTATACACAGCATGTCACACACTGCCTCAGTCATACACTTGCTGTCTAGTGTCAATTTCCTGAGCATGGGCCAACGTCCTTGAATGAGGTGAACAATGGCACATTGGTCGAGATCATTGCAGCTCAAATTTAGCTCCTTGAGAAGAGGCCATTGCCCTTGGGCAAGCTTCTGCACTGAAGCTGCATCTAAAGTCTGTACACCAGGCAATTCAGGCACGTTGCTTTTGATGTGCAAAATAACAAGATGAGGCCAATTGGCAGTGCTCAGATGATGTGCGGCTGCTGCATCTATGTTGGTGAAGAGCAGGAGCGAAGACAACCTCCGAGGTAAGCCTTTTGCCAAGTGAACCGCAGCCTGTGTGTCGAAATTGTATGTCTTGATGGTAAGGCTTACTAAAGATGGTAAGTTGTCTGGCTTTAGATGAAGGAATGCATCTGACCCAATGCAGTCATTGAAAATGGCCAGGACCAAGAGATGTGGCCAAGTAATACTACTGAGCTGTCTCAAAGTGTCCTCTTCTTTGTCCAGAAGTGCTATAAGAACAAACTTTGACTTGGCTTCTTTGCTGCGTTTTGCAAATTGAGACATGGCTGGCAAATGTAATTGACATGGCGCAAGCCCATGGCTGCCAAGATGCTTGGTGGCAGGCATGATGAGTATCAATCTCTTCCCATCTGTCAATGGCTCAAGTGTGCTGCTTGATACCATGTCGGCAAGTACCGCCCAGTCCCTTCTCACATGTTGCAGACATGCTGACCCAAAGGTGTCAGCGGTAGCAGTGATCCATACCACACACAAGCTTGGCCATTGCTGACATTGCATCAGTGTCAAGTGCTCGGAGCTTGGCAATGTCAATGCTTTGATTTGTGTGCGAGTCCAGGTGTGGAGGAATGAGCATGTGGCTGAGAGTGCTTTGAGTGATTCTGGAGGCAGCACCTCCAGCAGCCTGGGTGCTGCTTGGACCACGTCTGAGAGTGTGACAGCAGACTGAGCTGAGCAGTCCAGGTTCATCTGACCCTGTCTGCTCGAATCTCTGCAGCAAGCAGGAGCAGTCTGAAACCATATCCGTCTCCGAGCACAGGGGGTTTGAGACGAGTAGATTAGCAGGGTGATTAAGAGCGGTAAGTTACCTGATGTTGTCGGTTTTAGCTGGACAAAGTGAGCGCACTTATATGCTTTGTTGTGCTGCTTGACCTGCACCAAGACAAGCTCGCCGTGTGAACAAAAGTGTTGCCGGCGTCAAGTTACACACGCTCCTTGTTCGCCCGCGGCAAACCATTGTCACACCAGATCAACACGACTTGGCTCCCTTGACCTCTTTCTAATAGTGACGATCCTAGACTAAATGAGGCCCCAGAGCCATCAAGCACAAGTTATGCAGCAAGTGGTCGCTGACTATCGGTCCTGACTATGCGGTCACGCGATCAGTCCTGAATTTGGAAAAATCGGGGATTAAAATTATTGCGTATCGACGTTAGGTCAAGCATCACAGGGTTTAGCGCAAAGCCTGAGCGGGTGCCTGCATGCCTGAAAAGCGGCAGTGCCGGCAGCGGTGCTTTCGCACATTATGTACTCAGCCAGCCCACCCGAAGTTGTGATGCAGGTCATGATGCTTGATCAGCATCTCCTCAGTGTCCTCACTTCTGCTGCTGTCTTAATGAATGGTCCTTCAAGCATGCTATGTTTCCTTGTACGCTTTGGGTCACGCTTCATAAAAGCATTTCATGTGCCTCTGGTGTGCAATGCATTTCAAGTCCTCTCACAGGTCCGCCAGGTATGTGCTCTACACACCTGAGCGGTCTACCAGGCCTTCTCCAGGATGCTTTTTATCTGGACAACTTGGTGGCACACCCACAAGCCAGGTACAAGCAACTTGAATGCTGTGGCTCGAAACATGTCATGTGACCAATATGATGTGGGGCTACTCATGTACAATGGCATGCAGGCTGGAGCTCATGGGGAAGATTACCAGGCATGGCGCATAGCTTGCATTCACAAGCCAATTCATTGCAAACAAGGCATACATTCACACAAACACAGCCGGTCACGGTCCATCTGCAATCAAGTATGCATGTTGCTTACAAGGCTGATTGTGCAGCTTCAAGTCATTGATAGGCCAGACAGATAGCCATGCATAGAAACACAGATGATATGCAGGCTCATGCCCATGCATCAATTTACAGAGACAGGTAACCTTGATGATCTCACTACCATACTGTTGGACAAAGCGGGGAGCTCTTGATGTGTGGCTCAGCAAAGAACATCTGGGGTTGAACATGTATACAGGTACAAAACCCAAAGCATGGCATTGCCCTTGCCTTGCTTAGCATTAGTAGGTGCACATATCTGAACTGATCATGAACAATGTTCCTTTGTCTGGGCATGCTGATTGTTTCCCTTGTGCCCACATGATGAAACAGCCTATGATCGCATGCTCTCAGGCTGATGAAGGAAGGAAGCAGGTATGCATATATGGTCAGCTATCCAGGCTGTGACCAGCAAGATGATGATCACACTGGTCTTGACATCTCCACATCCGGGTGCTGAAGTGCTCTATTTATGATTGGTTTTTGCTTGGGGCTTTGTATGGCTGCCAAAGTGGATGGACAAGTTGACATCACAGCTTCCTGCTGTTGCAAGGTCAGTCGTATGTCAATATGTATTCTTTGTGATGAGTTGATGGTACCATTTGTGTTGATGTTTGACAGCACCAGTCTGACAATGTCTGTTGCATGCTGCTGTGTTGCAAATGTTATGCTGCCTTGTTTGCCTTGCCAAACAAGATCATCTGCAGTCCACAGATCCAGATCACAGTTGTGGTTACTTGTTGGAAGCAGCATTGTATGAACCAGCACCCAGTTTTGTGTCTTGCTGTCTGCTCAACGTGCATGAGCTTCCAAAAGGCTGGCTAGCGCTGTGGTGGTTTTGCAGGCCCGTCATGGCAAATTGCAGCAAATGAAGACTGGTGGCTGGACATTGTTGCCCTTACAGCTGCGGAAGAGGGCCAGAAGTTTGAACACAGCCAGCTGTTGAAGTGTGTTAGACTGCACTGAAAGCTGCTAGGCAACCATTTGGATTCAGTCCAGGTGAGGCATCTGGCCTTTGCTTACAAAATGTCTTTATGCCATGCTGTTTGCATGACATTTCTTCTTTGTGTTCTAATTTGTGCCCTAGATCAACAAGATGAGATGAGTATCACTAGCTTCTAAATTCTAAGGTTAGCAAGCTGACAAGCGCCAAACATGTAACAGATGTCAATCATTCAAGTGAGTGAATTGAGAGTGCACACAATGGCGGGGCATGCTGTTGGCAAGTCATGCAAGGCAGCTGCTGCTTTTGTTGAGTAAGCCCATGAGCATATGTGTGATGACAATGCATGAGGCAGTAAGCACGTTCCTTGGACAGAACCCATGCATGCTTTCATTGTCACACGTCAAGTGTAGCTATTCAAGCAAATCAGCCAGAACCTTTGTGAGAATTGATGTCACTTACATCACGTGCTTTAGACTTGCTACATGCTTTAGACTTGTTCCAGGCCACTTGCAAGTCAATTGACAAACCACTTGACTCAAGAAGTAAATGTTTGAACAGATTTGCAAGCAACAAGCTAGTGAACATGTGCTTTTGTTCTACTGTCTTTGCCTCAGATTTGTCAGTGCTCCTGATTCAACACCTAAGCATGGATCCTGATGTGTCAGTTGTAGTTGCTAGCGTCATCTCAGGCGTCATGAACTGATGTCCTAGGAAAGACAGAAACGACAGTCTTTCTTTTCAGGGTTTAGCCTGGCTTGGACACACACACACACACACACACACACACACACACGCACGCACGCACGCACGCACGCACGCACGCACGCACGCACGCACGCACGCACGCACGCACGCACGCACCCACAGTGTAAGAGGCTAGACACAGTATAACAACATCAGGCTAAGACTGCTACATGTATAGTGAGCGGGTCCCTTCAGCTGATCCTAAGCCGGGTCTGACATCCACTAGAGTGAGACTGAGTGGTCGAGTTCGCTCTCAGCCGTTGGCCGTCCATCTAAGATAAGATTCACACTGTTACGTGTCTACACACGGCTTAGCTCAGGACTTGCTCTGACTCTATAGCGCAATATGTCAAGAGCATGCTACACACACCTAGTAATTATTGCAGCGCATGCCAAAAAAAGCATTTTTTTAATTATGTATTATCATGACTAACATGGTGATTGTCATTGTCATTGTCATTGTTATGACTATGGCTATTGATGTTTACTTGTGGTGCACATATACGCGCGTATGCAGCTGCCGGGCACCGTCGCAGAGGTCAGCAATGATCGCGATAGACAGCATGACAGAGTGGTTGCTGATGATGCCATTGTGAAGCCGTGATGGTGTGCGGTGGGTTTGCTGCCAACATGTCAAGGTGCTGAACTCATGTCATGCTCTTCTAATCTGAGCCCCTGCCTGGAAAGCTGCCATCATGCTAGTAGGTTTTCATGCATCTGGATCTGGAGGGTTGACACCCCTACCCCTGGGCCCCTTGCTTATTTGCCTCAGCACACAACCATCAATGCCAACATGAGTTTAGCAGCGATGCTTCTGTGTTGAGGCTGCCATTTTCTTGGCTGTCAGCAATGGATTAGTCACATGCATGTGTCAGCTTGACTTACCCTGTTTCAGCTGGCAAAGCGTGTTTTGTGCAAGTTCCTGCTGCGCAGCCAGCATGACCTATGATTGACACCATTGCAGTCATGGTGCTGCTGAAAGGACAGGCTAGAGTGTTGCTTCAGTTGTTGACCAAAGCTGACTAGGGCAAATGTGATTCATGAACTAAAAGTGTG
>JAABUO010002278.1_pt1 | contig 23579 bp, 35 predicted proteins | sample 5559291 | NCBI WGS metagenome assembly JAABUO01 (sample SAMN10711878, study PRJNA513372) | rock metagenome | isolation source: Antarctica rocks | place: Antarctica: Victoria Land, Finger Mt sud
GCCCTGGGACATGAATTTTATGAATGCCCTCTTCAACAGCCTGATTGACTGGGACTCGCATCTCAAGCCACTTGATGGGAGGATCAAGAACCGCAACCTTGAGTTGCAATAAGCCTCATGAAGCTTCCTCTTTTTATGCAACAAAATCTGTCAAGGTTTCTGTTGTGAGTGCTGCATCCACTTGGCATGGATTGACATTGACTCAAGCATCTGTCAAAAGTCTCTTCCAACACTGTCTTGTTGCAGTCAAACACAACACTGTACGCTTCAGCCAGAGGTTGCCAACAATTGGATGCAGCATAGTATCACCCTGTCTGAAAAATGATCTGTAACACCAAGATGAGTATCTGCTCAAAATTCGGCGTTTGAAGTGTAGCCTCTGAAAGCGTGCACAATCTGCACAAGTTTGACTGAAAATGTTGATAAGGAGTCACAGCAGAAACCAAAACCTGCACAAAATTGGCCCTTATACATAAGCAATATACGCTAGCACAGAAATACTGTCTCACCCTGATGATGTCTGCCTGTAACGTACAGCATCTTGTTGCAACTGACGCTGCCAAAGCTGCTGCAACTCAACAGCTTTTGCTTGATCAGCAACTGAAAACCCCTCATGATCTCCGACAGATTCCTGCAGATCATCTTCATCAATGCTGTAAGAGCGTGGACTGCTTTCTGGACTTGCATCTTGCATGTATGCAAACCCATCAACGGACTCCCTTATCCTAGCTGCTACCTCTGGAGTGTACCGTTGAGCCGACAAACTCAAACGGTGTGCCTGCAGGGACTTCCTGTTTGATACTTGTCTACTGTACAATCGGTCATCAGCTGGCCTTTGCCACATGTCTGTCTGTGAATGCTGATCGGATTGCTCATACAGATCATCAAGGTCACTTTCTGATGAGGACTTGAGGATCCGGAAACTATGAGGCTGACTGCTGATGTGATGTGGTTGCTCGTGCGCTCTCTGTAACCCCTTCATCCGTTGAGCATGCGACCAGGCCCACCACAATGCCTACAAAGGCAGATTCAAGGGCTAATGCTAGGTGCATGTGGGGCTCAAGTCACACTCAGAACATACTCAATGCAGCTCCCACTTGAATATAGCTTTCCAAGCAAAACCTGCCAGCATGCAACCTCAGCCAGGGGTCATTGCGCATTCAGCAAGAGCACAACTAGCTTTTGATATCAGCAAGACATCCTGCTAAAGCACTGCTTGCATTGCAAGCTTGGGCGTGCCTGTGCACAGACTCTCTGCAGCACTTGGCATGGGCACAAGCCCATGCATTGGCTGTGCCTTGTAGTAAAATGACTTTGAGCAAGACTTGGGGTCTGGGGATATTAGACACATACTTGCATGTGCAAAGCAAGTAGCAGCTCGGTACCTGCTGAGCCTTCCTGAATATGGCTACAATGAAGACCTGGGGCATGAGGTAGTGCACCAGCTGGCCCATGCCTCCCTCTAGTTGACTCAGCCCACTGTCATTATCCCCATCTCCCTTTGTGGAGGTGGCTTCGTCCTTGTAGGAAGCCTGCTGCCCTTCCCTGTTGAAAGGCCGCCAGCCCTTCAAGCGAGTCACAGTCCTGCTGTGGACAATTGGGTTGACAGGGTTGTGGCGTCTGGCAAAGTCTGCTGATGCGCTAGCCCAGCGCTGCACAGCCCTGAAAACAGAAAGCATGCAACCAGTGTCAGAGTCTGTGGACCACCTCTACAGCTGGGGGTTGCACATGGCGATCATGCTGCTGACTGTGCAAGGCAAAGATCGTGGCATGACAATGCGTAGAGGCTAGCATGGCGCAAGCAGGAGGAATGCAGGTCAATACCTGCCAGCTCTGGTGAGGCGGCCTTCAGCATCTGCAACCTCTTCTGCTGTCTGGTTGTCAGCAGAGCTCCTGGCACGCTCCAAGCCTTCCCTGACCAGGCGTGCATGCACAGCCTCCTCAATGGGCACCATTGCTGCCTCACCACCATAAATTTGTGGCAAAACCTACGCAAAGTGTATTTGGGTCATGCTCCTGGCCATGACCTACATCTACTCCAAAAGCAGCAAACAACACATGTGCACAGCATGTGCATTGAAGCAGGCATTTCACCCTGAGACATGCCAGATTGACTGTTGAGAAGAGGGCAAAGCTCGAGCTCATAGAGCATCGACAAGCCATTACTGCGGATCAGCCTGCTAGATGAGGCATGGTCAAGAATCAAATCAGATGCAGGGCAATGCTTGGCACGCAAAGTAATGAAATTGATCATATGGAGGTCATCACAGCTAGGCCTGAGCCCAGATAGGGCTGGTCAGAACAGCTTACGTCTGGTGGGATGTACTCTTGCAGCATTCTTTCCCTATCTTTGCCTGACAAGAACTTGATTTTGGCTTTGGTGTTTGCCTGAATGAAGGGGCTGACAACTCTCCACAGTGACCAGAAGATGAAGGGTGCATTCAGGAACCACAGCTCGCCCAAGCGCTCTGGGTAGTGTTGCTGGAGCACCTCGAACACAGCCTGGAGAGCACCAACGTCCAGATTCTTCATGCGCAGACCTGCAGTCATAATATGTTTGCCCTTGCCTGCTGCATCGGAGGGGGGTTGCATTTCAGCTGTTGTAACATTCTTCAGCTGGGACCAAGAGCAACAGGCACAAGCCATGGGGAGTATAGAGGGATCTGCTAGTGAAAATGAAGCAATGTAATCAAGAAGGCAAGGATGCAATCAACATGAGAGCATAAAAGTGTGCTGCATACCTGACAAGTCAAACAGGCACAGAAACTGGCCCAGTTCATTACGGACAGGGTCCGCTGCCGCTATAGCATTGTCAAGGGTGTAGCAGATGAAGCGCTTAGTTTCCTCTGGCCTTCCCTTTTCCTGCTGCTTGGCCAGCACTATGAACACTGTTCTGCCTTGTGCGTCACACCCTTGCAAGTATACCTTGTTTGACGCAAGCTCATTCATGACCTGGTTCTGCAAGGCCAGGGGCAAAGAGAGATCAGCAAAGGCTGGTGGTAAGGTCTGTCCCTTTCGTGGCTGCAGCTTTGTATATGCATGTTTCAGCTTGAACTTGTAGTCATGATGCTGCCCTGGTAACATGGTTGTGATGTGTTGTTGCAATTTACCTCAGGAATGTGTCCGGCTGGCATGAATTCCTGCCTCCAGTGTGCATGGATATGAATCTGCTCCTCTGCTACATCCATATTCCTGCCTTTGGCTCTTAACCATCGGCTTATGCCACGGGCGTCCAGAGGGTCTAACTGCTCAGGGTTGATGGACATCAGACTTGCAACATTTTCATCCCCGCTAGCTGCTAATCTCCTTTGCAATTCAGCCACTTCAGCAGACGGCGCTGGAGTTGCTGCTGGCTGCTTGCTGTGAGCAGGCTGAGCTGTGCCTACAGAGGCAGGGCTTGCGGCTGCACAGGGCAGCTCAAGCAAGGGTATTGCCAAGTGTACTCCAAACACACTGCAGCGTACTGTGACAGAAGCCATAAAAGCTGCTTCCCTGCAGGCAGATTTGCAGTTATAACAGCAGAAGCAGGCCCCAGTTGTCACAGGGACCTTTTGCAAGATTGGGCATGGTGGCACAAAGCTCACCGCATGAAAGTGTCGATGCCAATCAAGCCCGACCCTGAGGAGACAGTTAGGCTCGTTTGTGCAAGCTGGCACACCGATCTGGTGACTTTATCGGCGAAAGTTGTTGTGCAGACCTTTTCGGGACACGGTTGCAGAGCTGTATGACTGCGACCAGACTCAATCTGACAAATTCCTTTGCGCAGACGTCTTCAGGCAACGCGGCGGGGACGGCCGTGCATACGATTGACACCCTAACTATCTTGCTCAAACAACGTAACCCCGTATCACACAGCGGAAATTCGTCGTCAATCTTCTGAGCTATTAGGCAGTCGTCCAGACGAGTCTTGGCGGGTTTGTCTTCGGGCTGGCAAGGCAGAGGCTATCGATGCATTGCATTGAAGCAGGTAATGGATAATCGAAATCCAGCTGGACCAGCAAGCACCAATCTGCATGCAATTGGCCAGATCAAAGACACAACATATCAAATGAGACAGACGCAGTTGGCTCTTACACTGCTTCTGTATCGCTGGGTACATGATGCATACAGGCTTGCTGATGTTCAAAGTCTTCCTAAGTCTGGGCAAAAGGCTGCAATGCAGCAGGCACCTGATGCAGCTACATTTTCCAATTTACAGTCTCAGTGCATGCTGTTGTGACAAGCCTGAACATGTCGCCTGTTGACCAGTGCCAAATGCAAGAACAAACAATTCTTAGACAGGACTACTTCTGTCCTTTGGCTCAAAAGAGTCATGCTGATTGTGCCCATGTAACATGGCTAAAGGCATTCAAAACTCAAACTGTTGGAACAGCCAAAATGCTCAAGGCACACCTGGCATTGCAATGTCAAAGTCAGGCCCTGAAATCAGACTTGTTTTTGAACAGACACAGTCGTTTCTTGATAGTTCAGATCCCAGATACATGTTCCCAAGGGCGCACTGATTTGCAGAGCCTGGTAAAATGCCTGGATCATACAATCATCTTGTCAGATACAGTGTGCAGTCATGCAAGGTTGTATCAGGCTGCGCAATGCAATGACATGCCTTAAAATGCATCTTGGAGGCTGCATTTACAGTCATCATGCGTAGAACTGCTGATTCTGAATGATGCTGAGGAAACATTGTAGCGTCTGCTGCTGACGGTTGGGCCAAGGCTGATAGTCCTCACAATTGGCCACGACCGCAGGTACAGCGCATGTAGAGCTGACCTTGGAGGTTGTGTCAGTGGTTATCAGCAGAATAAGAACCAGCTTTTGCAAGATCCCATCTTCAATCCGCTGCAGTACAAACTGGACAGAATGTAGAGGTTGCGAGTAATGAACTGTCGCACTGCTTCTTTTGAACAAATGTGCCACCAGTGCATGTAAATCTTGTTTCACGCGAGACCACACATATGTGTGTCTCAGCAACAGTCCCCAAGCAGGGAGGTGGCAACAGTCCACCCTCTGCCATTTTAAATTGTCTGGAATCTCAACTGTGGTGTTGCACAATCAAACATAATCCGGCTGAACTTGTCTTTTCATAACTTCACTGCCAAGGCAGTTCGTAGGCTGAGTCTGTGTCAATTCGTTGTGGCCCTGGCACTCCGCCAAATTGAGATGCACCTGCTGGTAGTCACTCACTCATCAAAGAAGTTCAAGGATATTCTGCTGCTGGTCGTGCCGACGGGCAGAGCAGTCAGCGCCAAATAAGCCCTGACCCGAAGAGCATGTGCAAGCGTGCGCACCGTGAAGGCCACGACACCGCGACCTTTACCGCTTTCATTGGTTATAGGCACAACCTTTCCTCTCTGCAGTTGCAATTCGGCAAAGCAAAGGTTCAGTCTGCGGCTGTGATATCTCTTATGTGCAAATTGTGCTATCAGCTCTCGTAATTGGACCGAGGCTCGTGATTGAACCGAGCTCGTAATTGCGGCAAGCTTAAGGTACGCGATCGTTGATCGCAGCCCGTGAATATCTGATTGCAAACCTCTGTCAGCGGACAAGATTCAAGGACATCTCTTCTTACACCGTGACCGGCAATCTTGGGTATACCACCTGCACGTGCACCATCGGACGAGCATTGCTTTATCAACATCTGCAGCTCTGACGCAGGACTTGAGAATGCTCAAGCTTGCTTGCTGCCATCAATTGTGTTGTTCAGTACAATGCATACTATTCCCCGCAGCGTGGCCTGGGTCTCTCCATATACTTCTTACTAGGGCTTCGAAGGGAAGTGCTGATCGCGTGCAGGTATGGCTCCAAACGTCCCAACAAACACGATGGGTAGCCAGGGCTTCAAAGCAAGCTCTCAAGGTCTAGGATGCATGGGTATGTCAGCCTTTTACAAAGACAACCAGCATACAGCAACAGAAGAGGAAAGCATTGCTGTCATTCATAAAGCAATCGAACTGGGAGTCACCTTGCTGGATACCTCAGACGTGTATGGTAAGGGACGACACACTGGTTGCCAGCTCAGCTTACTGCTAAGCTATTCTTTAGTGAATGCTGTCTGTGCAACGCCTTAACGGATCCTACTTCACTGTGATACAGGCCCATTCACCAATGAGGAGTTGGTAGGTAAGATTTGGTTGGTCCTTTGTGCAGAATTGCTGTGGTACAATCAGACATGCTCTTCGTTGGCCCATTTCAAAAAAGGCAGTCAGCTTGATCCTGCTGTGCAATACAGGGAAGGCTCTCAAAGGCAAAAGATCACAGGTGCAGCTGTGCACCAAGTTTGGAATCAAGTTCACAAAGGAGGGAGGCATGGCCTATGATGGCAGCCGCAAATATGTCAGGTCTGGTGACATGCTCGTAAGCATGTTCTTTGTCAGCATCATCACTGCTGCACGCACTGTTGAGAGGGCTGGTCACAGCCTGACAGCATGCATTTGCTTGCCCGGTCTCATTGTAGGCAAATATGTAAGTTGACTGTGCGTGTATCTTGCAGGGAAGCATGTCTGAGCTCGCTAAAGAGGCTGAACACAGACTACATTGACCTGTACTACATGCACCGCATGGACTCCAAGGTCCCAATCGAGGAGACCATGGCTGAACTCAAGGCATGACTGCTTGCTAGCATGCCGCATATCCTTGTCTGACTGGCACAATCTGAAAGCTGTCTCAGTATGGGCTGAACAGGTGTATGGCAACTCTTCTTCTGAGCACTGCCGTACTGCATGTGCTCGCTGACATGCCAGCCTTGCTGTGCTGACGCGTGACGCATACGACCTCTTTCTGGCAGCCTTTCTGGGATGACCAGAGTCAGAAGGTATTTTACATCATGCGCATTTGTATGAAGCCATGTGGAGCAACTGCCTCAGAAATCAAAGCAAGCAGGTTCTGGCCTGTCGCAGGCACTTGTCGAGGAGGGCAAGATCAAGTACATTGGGTTGAGCGAGGTGGGTGCTGACGACCTGCGCAAGGCACACAAGGTGCATCCCATCACAGCTGTTCAGCTGGAGTGGTCGCTGTGGACCAGAGATGCCGAGGTAGGTCATGCAGCTTTCACTATGTCCCAGTGGCCTGCCCATGCTACGCCCCTGGGTAGACATAAAGCAACCACAGCCCTGCTCAGGCCCTTGTTTGCAAAGTCTAAGCCATTGCTGCATCTGCTATCCTAATCGATATCAAAGCAGCAGCTTTGACTCTGCCTCTGCTGTCCATTTTGAGAGCAGAGAATGTGCCCATAGCATATCAGGGCTGACAGTCACACTTGCTGAAATTTGCAGAAAGATCTGGTGCCTGTGTGTCGAGAGCTGGGTGTTGGCATTGTAGCATACAGTCCCATTGGGCGTGGCTTTCTGACAGGCAAGATCACTAAAGTTGAAGACTTGGACCCGTCTGACTTCAGATTGAACACTCCTAGGTTTGCTGAGGCTGCCTTTCAAAAGGTATGAGGGCAAGCATGCCCAGTCAGCCTCAGCAGTCACTCATTGTTTCAGCAGCACTTCCATAGTGCCCTGCATCTGTGTGACTGCTGTCTTGCTGTCACATATTTGCATGGTGCTGTGTCCATCACAAGCAGCACTGCTGGGGCTTTGTTTGGTACTGCACACACATATTGTCAATGGTATGCGTCGGCATTTGCCAATATACTAGTTGTTTTCACAGAATTTGAAGTTGGTGGAGAATGTAAAGAAGCTGGCGGCCAAGAAGAAGGTGACAGCCGGTCAGTTGGCTCTGGCGTGGGTCCAGCATCAGGTATGTTTGCATTCAGCAATACTGTTTTCATACTTTGCACAAATTTCAATGTGTAGAAGATAACATGCAACAGCATGATACAATTTGAATGACCTACTTCACCTGCAGATGGTGCCTTCAAGCGACAGCTCTCCCTTACATAGTGTAATGGCTTGTATGATGCATGATTACAAGATCCCATGTGTGTCAGCACCTTTTGCCTGCTTCTGGTCATTATGAAGATATTTTCAAAGCAAAGTACTCGTGGTGCCTGGTGCCTTCGTATTCTGAGGGGCGTAATATTTAGAGGAGATGACATCTTGTTTTGTTGCAAATGACACCTTTGCACAATACAGGCTGTGCATGTAGGGCAAGGATGTTTTCCCTATCCCTGGAACCAAGCGCGTGAAGTACTTGGAAGAAAATGCTGCTGCAGCCCAGATCCAGCTTACAAAGGAAGAGCTACAGGAGCTTGGAGACGCTGTGCCTGAAAGTCAGGTAGAAGGCAATAGGTATAATGAGGCCATGATGAGTTCAACCTATAGCCATTATCACAAGGCCAAGGCTGCACAGTAGTGCATAGTCACATTGGATGCGCAGTGTGTAGAAAGATTCACAGTAGCAATCGGTTGCTTCTGGCCTAGGTAATGCATATCATTGCCTGTCAAAGCCTTTGCGCAAGTTCTAGTCAGGTGGCAATATAGATGACTGATTTGTCAAAGGTGTTCAATAAGACATTGATGTTTAGTAAGACTCTGAGTGTCACAGTCTGCAGCCAGAGTTGCAAATGCAAGGCGCAATATCATGAACTGCTCACCGGCCTAATTTTTGGTTGAAATTAAGGCGTACTTTCAATGACTTTGATGCTGCAATTCAGCCACAGTAGCATGCGATTTCTGTCAGTAGTACAACCATCGCAAGACACTGATGTCGACTTTCACTCAGACGTTCTTCTTTCGCATCTGAAGTTGTAGAAGCCGTCAGCTACCAGCAAACAATTCAGGACCAACATTGTCTGGGGGGGCTGGTATCAATATTGCCGTAATGCACAGGCCTTTCTGACAGCCTTGCAGGTGCACTAGTGGTGCAACAGTGCTGATTTTCTTGTTGACACGGTCTTGACGCAAGAGGCATCCATACGAGTTACAAATCAGTAATGCATGAGCGGGTACAACAAATCTATACACTGCACAAGCAGCATGCAATCAGGATTCTCCAAGGTACCAAGTTCCTGCTGCAGTCCAACATGGTACAAGAAGTGTTTGTTATCAACATGCATATAACAAACTATGGATTATCTAAGAAGCATTGATGGTGATAGTCTCTGCATGTGCTGCTGCTGTCAATCAGCGCTCGGGCGCAGCATGAACACGACCATGCCAGGTGCTTCCCAAAATTCAATCAGCCTAGCTGCCAGGTACTGCTTGACAGCTGGCAATAGCTTGGGATTCTGCTTGACACTGTGCAGACCTTTGCCAGTAACAGTCTCAACCTTCCAAATGCCTGCAACAAGGAGTAACATGATCAACACACTGCCATGAGCTCCAGATGCTTACCTCTGCACACATGACACATGACAGCAACAACATCAAGCAGGGAGTTAGGCAGACATGACAAGTTGCACAAAAGCCATCTTGCTGGCTATGCCTAATCTGCCTGTCACAGAATGCAAAATCATAACACATAAACTTACATTTCATCTTGGACAGAGCATTGATGGTCTTTGCAACTTCTTCCAAGGCCTCATCCACATGCAGTGCATGCAGGTCCAGTTTGAATGTGTTGCTGAGCTCTGCATTCCTGCAGAACAAGTGTGCAGTTGTGCATTAGGTCGATGATGATGCGCAAAAGTCCAGGCTCCCAGCACAAGTCTGTAGTATCATGATGCAGGTATGACAGCTCACTTGCAAGCTCTGACAGCAAAGTGTGACACAGCAGCTACACAATTTGCTGAGTGATGCATCTCATGGCCTCCTGTCACAGGCCACACCTCGCACTTCATTCAGTCAATTGTGGACCTTTGAAAATGCAAATACAGCAGCAGAATCCTCACTTGGTTGGCTGGACCTTTTTCTGGGCCACTCGCTTCTCCTCTGCAAGCTTCTGGTGCCAGTGATCTATCCAAGACTCATACAGCCGCTGCTTCTGCACATCACCAGCCCGCATTGCAGCCTGGAACTCTCTCTTGCAGACTGCAATCTGTTCTTTTGCTTCTGCAACCTTCTGGCGGGCCCCCTGTATCGCAGCATGGGACATAGCTGAATGGTGCCAGACATGTCGCTGCACCAGAATCTGTGCAGATCTGAGTGAGCTGCATCCTTGCCTCATCAACAGAGTGTGTGAGCCACAGAGCGAGGCAAAAAACACAGGCCACCTTGCGACAGTGGTATGGCAGCAAGCTTGAATGCAGCATTACACAACACACAGACCACAGAAATGCGTGCCTTGCCTGATGTTCCGTTCATGCACACATAGTTCATGGCTGCAAAGCATGCAACCAATAAGGTTTGCAGTTATGGCTTGACATGACCACAGTGGAATTGGCCCCAAACAGCACTGAAGCAACAATGCCTGGGTTCTGCAAATCGGCATTGGTGATTGGTCCAACCAGGCAATTGTAGTAAATGAGCATTACATGTAGACACTTACACAGTACAGGTCACCACGCTGTGTCCCGGAGGGACGCTTCTGCAGTCCCTTGCTTGCAGAGGTACTGTCAGATGAGAACCAGAGAGGGAGGCCAGTAGTGGGGTCCAGGACAGACCCCACAGGGGGTGCCTGTGCCCTTGGGCGGAACCCAGGCTTCTTCTTTGGGTTCCCTACTGCTGATGTGGCACTCTCATGTCTCAGGACCTGCAAGCACATGCAATTTTGCAGCTGCAGTCCAAACAATCAATGTGCCAGTGATTGCAACCAGTAACTCAATGTATCTTGGATGCAGATGTGACAATTCACAATCCACACTTCTGTACATTGTACCATTTCTCTACAGCTTGGATGCTGTAACATGTCATCCCCAATGTTGTATGTAACCACCCAGTTCAGTGGACCAGCAGCAGAAATACTGTGGGGGTGGAAAGCGCACCCGACTTGTTTGAATGATGCATCCCTCATATGCTGCCAGCAGTGTTTGGAGATGTCCATAGCTGACATGTGGGAACTGTCCCTTCAGCTTCTCCATCTTGCGCTGCATGAATGGGTCTTCAGTCACTGGCCGCTCAGCATCAGTCTCCTGCAAGCACACAAGCTTGTCAGCACAGCATGTAGCAACTCACATAGGTACTCCTGCAAGCAAACAAAGTTATCAGCCACTCAGTGTAGCAACTCAGGCGCGCAACGCAAACTGGAGAGCTTGATGCATGCAGTCTTGCAAGACAGTGACAATAGCTGCAACAGTAGAGTGGCAGGCATTGTTCTTGGGCAAAGATGACCCAAGGACTATGTGTAATAGATGGCTTGCTAAAGGGGTACGAATTCGATGTACGGACGCCAATTCTCTCAATCTAGGGCCTATCCGTTACACTATGCCTGCCACTCCAACTTCTAGCCATCAGCAAGGTGCCGCATCAACTTGCAAGTGGACAAGCATTTGACAAGGCTTCCTGATTGCGACAGCTGACAAGACCAGCAGCGTCACCACTGCAAGCACTTTACACAGACCAGCATAGAGCATGCTGTGACAGGTAGCACCTCTCACACAAATTAATTCAGCGTTATCTGTACTCACATAGGTACTGCAAGAAAGCTCTTTGCATGCCAAAAGCTGACAGCCACATACCTGCATAGGCGCCAGCTCATGTGTGCTGCTGCTTGCAGACTGGTCAAGCACAGACTTAGGTGAGGAGTCTTCCTCCTTCTGCAGCTGCTGTGCAACTGCAAGGTCTGTCAGCTCAAGGGTTTGCTTTGCTGAGTCCTGCATGGGTTGCACACCGTGTCTCGGTACGCTGCCGAACAACAGACAAGTATGCTTTTGGACAATAAGCTGTTGCAAGGGCTGGATTCTGTGTGTTGGTGGGCTCTATGCGCAGATAGCATCATGAGAGCGCAGGAGCATCACAACAGAAGGCGGACACCATGGCGCTGCAATGCAAAAAAGGGTGCACAACTCAATTGCACCTGTGCATGCAGACACTCAGGCTGGTCAAGCTTCACGTTACCGAGTTCAACTGGCATGGCAGTGATTGCAAAGACAACACTTCACCTGCTCATCAAGATCCTCCCCCAGGCATTGCTGTATCAGAGCAAATGCAGTGTGATAGTTCCCAGCTGAGGCGTCCAGGTACTGCAACACCTCATCATTGCTGAGCTGTTGGAACTGCTGCTTCAGCTTGACGAGCGTATCTTTGAAGCTCAGATCCTGCACATCATCACTCATCAGTGAGTGAGCTCCTGAACTTGTTTGAAGCATGATGACCCAGCCTTGAAGCAGTTCTCATGGCTGCTCAGAAGCGGACATCCCTCACAGCCTAGATGATAGATGGGGCCAATGTCAATGCCAGTCAACATTGCCAATGAGATCACACATTGCTACTGTGTTTCCTGCTGCACTATCATGACAAGAGAGTACGTTTAATGTATGCAAAGGGCTATTGTGGCTAAGGCAGCTGACCTGTACAGTCTGTGTGTCATCCAGCAGAGAACAATTTTGAGCCTGCACTGGAGGTTCAGGCTCAGGAGGAAGACTCTCAGCAGCAGCAGCAGCAGCAGCAGCAGCAGCAGCAGCAGCAGCAGCAGCAGCAGCAGCAGATGAGGCGACTGCATCTGAGCAGTTCCTGCCACCATCATCCTTGGCATGACATTCCCACCCCAGCCACACTTGCAACTGGTAGCTGGCTGCACCCACATCATAGGCAGCTTGCTGCAAGGCCTTTGCGATAATCCTCTCAGGGAGATCACAGTAGATGGCCAGCAGCTGATTTAAGTTGGCATAAGCATCCCTAGGGACGGTTGTACCAGTAAACAGAGGTGCAGCGGTTAGGGAAGTTGACTGCTGAGTGCTCGCAGTCCTGGAGGCTAGTGAGCCAGGCTGACTCAAGGCTGGCTGTGTGTCAAGAGTATGCAAGCTGGCCCTGGGCTGTGGAAACAAGTCATCCAATAGAGTATCAGCTATGGCCATGCTGATCTTGCCAGATGTAAAGCTGCTTTGAAAAAGTTGGGGATGCAGCATATGTATCCCCGGCTGAGTCTGGGATAAACTGCTCTTGCGGCTGGCGCAGCAGTGCATTCCTGCCAGAAAGGCTGAAGCCTTCTGCACATAAGTCTTCTGCAGGTGTCCTACTGCTTGAGGGCTGCCTTGTGTTCAGAGACTTGGAACATTGCTGGGAGTGAGAGACAGGAACAGAAGCAGAGTATGACTCTTGGACTCCATCTTTCTGCCGATGTGCAATAACAGCTGCAGCAGTGCGTTGCAACAAACTGCAGGACTGCTGATCAGCTGCAGAAAATGCTGAGGCAGGAAGGCCATGAAGATTTTGAGGCATAGCAGGCTGCTGCACATTCTTCTGTAACGAGTCAGCATAAGGAATAGCTGACTGAGGTGTGTCATTTTTCTGTTCGCAGTCTGCACTGCTGACTGTGCTCAGAAAATACTCTCCAACAGCCGCTGCAGGAGATTGCGCAAGCAAGGCACTGTCTGGGGCGCTTTGGCTATATGGCGCGGCAAGCATGTCCAAGGGTCCGTCGTGCATACAGGGTTCAGGGTCAACTGCAAACACAAGTCACATCAACAGGTTGGCTGGACAGCCAAGTGAATGCACTATGTCTCACCTTGACGTGGAACGGATGAAAGCATACTCTGAGCGCTGCAAGTCTTGGTGGCTTCCCACGATTCAGTCTACTGCAAGTTGGACGTGGCAAAATACATGATATCAACGTGAGGTGCGCATGCAGCCAAATTCTAGCTTGCCAGCGGCGATGTATCGACAGATTGAGTTGGGCTGTTGCGTCGAGCAAAATTTGCTCAGCAAATATTGTTCTCCCGGAGAACTTCTCCGCGGTGTCGGGCATCTGAAGCCAGGCTTTAGAATCCATGGCACTTCAGCATTCAATCTAGCACACTTTGCGGAAGCGGCCCTTGACCTCGGTGTTATTGACAGAAGTTCAGCAAGAGCCGTGTATCAGAGGTGAGATTGACTGACGTCACACGCAGTGGTTTGCCATGTTGTTGCGGAGATCTGTCTGCTCCTTGATGGTGTGTGTTTTGCTGCCTTGACGTGGGCTCCCACCACCCCACCTGAGCTCAGTTTGAAAATGCAGTCATTGGCAACATCGCGCAATTGTCTGCGTTGATTGGCTTGAGAATTCCTGCAACTCTACGTTTGTGTTCGTGTCGTCACCCCCTTCTAGAAGCTACCTCACCAAGTTTGCTGCTGTGCAGTTGTTGACAAAATTGCTCCTGCCAAATCCCAATGCCTTCGACAACAATGCTCAGAGGTTCAGGCCCGGGCAATCTCTGTCGTCAGCCAGAAAGCCAGCTCGCTAGCGCCGTGAGTCGTCTGCATCTGCGCTTTCCTAAATACCCTGACAGTATCATACAGGACATTCTGGAACAGCTGGAGTTGGACGAAGAAGCAGCAGCTCAACACCTAGCAGATATGAGCGGCGACGGTGTGTCGAGAAGTCCAGAGATGCTTCAAAGCTCTGAGTATTCCCTCTGTTTCAAGGAGAATGAGCCAGACTCCCATAACTATCAAGTTGAGCAGTTGTTGCCTTCAGCAGCTGGGTGGGAGCAGCTTGACCCAGCACTGCAAAGTTGTCAGGAAAGTTGCGTGCAAGAAGGGTACTGCACTGGGAGGTGCCCTCCTGCTTGGCAGAAGCCTGTTGCCCAAAGGGCTTTCTGCACATTGCCAGATAGCATGATTGCAAGTGCATTGCAACAGTCTGGCGATCACATCAACAAGGCCAGCAATAAGTGCTTGGCTGAGTGGCAATCAGAGAAGGATGCACCAGAAACTGATTGGAGCGACAGCTCACCTGAGTCAGACTACGATAGCTCATCTGTTGCTGCTGAGAGCCTGCCTGAGGTTGAGTTGCCATCGCGTGCTCCAAAGTCACGCTTCTACAGGCCAGACTGTCCACAAGTGAGGTTCCAAGCTGGCATCTTTGATGCATGCTATACCTTGCAGATTGAATGTTGACACATGGTGGGCGTGTGTGCCACTGGCAGTTATGCATGCTGTAAAATGCCTTGGGCATCTGCTGAGCTGTTGTGTCAAGTCATCTAGCATGTAATGCCTGATCATGAGACTAAATTGGAAAGCTTTGCCTGGGTGCAGAACTTGCTCTTTGAAGACAAGGTTGCAAAGCTGAAGGAGCAATTCTCTGAGCTCAGTCATGCTGAGATCTCCCAGATGCTGACAGCAACAGATGGCGTCTATGATAGTGCATATGCTCTTCTGCATCAGCGGATGGAGGAATTGCAAGAGCAGGTCAGAGGCCGTCAAGGGTTTATGTCTGCGAATGCTAGCAGAGGATTCCATACCATGCACAGCTCTGCAATCTGCTATACAGCTGTGCTCAACATGACAAACAGTACTGCCATGCATAGTCGGTTGCAGACACCGCATGATGCCAGTCCTGCTCTGTGCTGTATCATTGCATGCATTGTTGGCATGGCATTTTGTCTCCTTCAAAGAATTTGTTCCTGTTGACACAACACCAGACATTTGCCTGCCTAATCTGGCAGCATCTCACTTGAAGGTGTGCAAAGTTGCAGGATGCAGCAAGGCATGCTGCAGAGGCCAAAGATCATGCTATTGCTTTGAGGCTTGAGAAGGAGGAGTGTCCCCCCACACCTGCATATGATAAGGTGTGTAATTCCCCTCACAAAGGCCGGACATCAATGCCTTTGCTCAGTTGCTCATCACTCATGCCGACAGACAAAAAATGTGCTGCAGTGGCCAATCATCACCAACTCAAGCTAGACTGTTGTTCCAAGCTGCTGATGAGACAATAATCTTTGTGCTGGCAACAAACGGACATGTTGAGGCCAAAGGAGTCAGTCAAACTGCATGTAGCTGCACATCAATATGACTGTGTTTCAGGTGGATGAAACTGGGTGGTTGGTGGCTCAGGACCCCACCATGAAGACCAAGCTGGATAAGCTGAGGCAGTGGTATCCATAAATGGACTTTGATACTCTTCAAAATGTGCTGGCAGCACATGAAGGCTGCATGCACCAGACCAAACAGGTCGGTGCTCACCTTGGCCACCCTGTCACAACTGCACAATATACTTGCAGTACAAAGGCAACAACAGCCTCAAGATAGCTCTTCTACATACATTGCTTTGACCACCCTTCATCCAGTCCCATGGCGTGATAGGGCAATCAAACTGTATGGAAGCCATTCATGCACCTTCAACTGCATCATCAACTGCGTGGCCAAACCATTGTCAGATCTGATGACCGCCTATTGAGGGACTGTGCCGTCTTCTGCAGTGTTTGAGCTCTCACTTGCCTGACACATCAGCTCCAATGACACCGACCAGGAAAGCTCAATCCCCTGCATTCCGGCGGGCACCCCCAGCTGGATCCCTCCTGGACCCCAGCTCAGGGCGTCCCATCACTACCCCGCCTGGATTTGGCTTCCCTACACCTGCTGGTGCATCTGCTGGTGCCTCTGCCGGTGGAAGCAGCAGGCAGCAAAGAAGGGCGTTTAAGGCTGAGCACACTGACCTCTACACTGTGAGCTACTGCATGCTGAAACTAGACCTCTGATGCTGTCATTGTATCACCACTGAGACCATTTTAATTATTATTATTATTATTATGAGACCATGATTTATCAAGTTCATACACTTGTCTGCAGCCTCGGGCTGCCGCCTCAGGAGCCTCATGTCATCATCACTAAATAACTTGTTTTTCCTGTCACTTGTCTGCTGCTGCAGGTCCCCTGAAGGAGCTCACATACACTGCATGATGCGAAATGGCTGTCTTGTGGAAAGCAGACGCTGCATGCCGCCTTTGCGCTCACCAGCATTCATCAGCACGCTGCCTCCTGTTCATTCATGACCCAGCCTGTCATGCCTTGTTCCAGTCACAATCTGCTTGCAGCAATGCTCTGTGGCTCTCGTATGCCTGTTTGTACATTGAACAATGCAGCTTGAACCACTCAGGTGACTGTTGCGCTGTCTTGGTGCCGCAATCAAGTGACAAGTTCTATGTAAATTTGTGGGGCGCATGATCGCAATATTTGGTGCAGGAGGCGCGCCACAAGTTCAGGGAGGCACAAGCGCAGGTTGCAACCTGCAAGAAAGGCTTCCATGCTGCAGTGAGGGCGGGCGACCACCGGAAGCAGCAGATGTACACCTCCCAGATTGAGCACTGGCAACATGTAGCTGTGGAGGAGAAGCAGAGAGCCCAAAAGACCATCTTCTCCAGCAAGTGAGTATCTGCAATGCATGTACGGCTTTATTCAAGTACACACATGCAGACCAGTCATGGCCTTTGATCGCTAAAACAAGTCAGGCCAATGATCATGCTGCGTAAAAGTGGGTTCCACCATGTCATCATCCGCTTGGAAGAGCAGATCTGCCATCTTGAACATCGAGTGCTGGTATTGCTGAGCATCTGAGCTGTGTTCTCGCTATAATGTGTGTTCATACCTCACTGCGTTGCTTTCAAGTCTGTTGCAACTCCAGGTTGTTTGCTGGACACAAAGTCTCAATACTGAAGCAAGTCGCATGCTATCTGTGCAGGAATGCAGACATCAGCAACACATACAAGCTGGACTTGCGTGCACTGCGTGTTGAGCAGGCCTTGGAGCAGATTGAGAAGACCATCAACGACCTGTCCAGCTTCAAGTGTAAGAGCTTCACCTGCCCAGCCATGCTATGTAACACACAAATGTAACACGCATCATGCATTGCACGAGACCTGTCCAGGTCATGATGTCTCTCGACGAATTGCTGATATTGTTGTACAAATTGCAGACAGGTGTCTTACCAATCGCATAGAGTCTTAGACTCAGCAAAGCTTTGTTTTGCCAGGTATTTCCATGTCATGGGAGGCTAATGCTGTCTCTTGTTGCAGGCTCCTGGATTGTTGAGACTACCACCACTAATGGTGCAGGTCGGGACAACTTAATGCCGGCTGTCAAGCACTATCTGACAGACAGGTCTGTAGAGTTTTGGAAGGTGCCTGGCATGCTAGTATTCAAGCTGCGCCCATCTGACAATGAATAACTACACAAGATGCAGTGACTATAGACCAAAGACATTGAGAAGTTCCTGACGGGCTTCAGCTGCTTTGGCTGTCTTACTCATTTCAGCTCACCAATAGCTATGCCACTACAAGCCGGGCAGCTTCAAGCTATAGCTGCATTCAAATTATCTGTTATGGTCCAGAATGTTTCCTTGATAGATTGGTCCAGGGTGTTTGCGGAACTGATATTCAGACTGTACAAAGGATTTAAGGGTATACCACCATGTAGTGTAGGTGTTGCTGTGTTGCATGTTCAGCCTTTTCATACGTTGCAAAACAGCCATGTCATGTTATATTTTCTGTGATCCTCAATGACTCCTGGCTTAATCCAATCGTGTGTAACGTAAGCGGTGACTGCGTTACGGAATCTAAACCGAACTCTACTTGGTCAAATACACTTGCAAATTCAGCCAGGGAGCAATCGTTCACCCTGGAGTGGGGGAGAGCAGAGTTCACCGAAGCTCTGCCTTGTTGGTAAGTGTGTTGGTCCAAGAGTTATTGCTGCACTCGAATCCTGCCATACGCCACCCGTTATTACGAATTCTGACCCGCATCTGAGTGTGCAAGGTGGTTAACGCAGAGGAGTCTGGGCCGATGGCGAGGAACACCCCTAGCATGTGTTCAGCAGCATCCGAGATGAGCTTGTTGAGCAGGTGTCATCTTGACAAGCGTCTTGCTGTCGGACACCTACAAGAGATGTTTCCACACCACTCTGCAGTTTCCCTTGTTCACCTTCTGGAGCGTCTGCACTTTGATATTGGCGCAGCAACTGAACAGCTCCTTTCCACGCCTGACAGTAGTAGCAGCAGGAGTCCATGCACATCTATAAATCACCATCTCATAAATGCCAGAGGAGCTCTCGCGTTCAGCTCTGAGCCGGAGCATGTGGACACTCCTGACAATCTTCAGGTCACTGAGAACACAGCTGCCTCAGCGCCTTCTTCAGCTGCTCAGCAGCAGTCGTTGCAGAGTTTTCCACAGCAACACACCCAAGGACAAAGCAGCCTTGGACCTCTGTGGTCTGAGCCAACATGCCGTGTTGCCCATGTGCCTCTCATCAACCCCATCCCCACCCTCATCCATGCTGTTTGGCCCCAACAAGCTCGCAGTCCTCATGTCATCCCCAGCCCTGCAGCAAATCCACCTTTCTCCAAGGATCCCTTGGCCTTTCTTGATGACTTTGTCAGAAAGTCTGTCAGTGGTGCAACACCATCAGCCTCATCACCACAAGCCCTCCTCTTCCAAGGCCAGCCTCCATTTGATCCAGCAACACCAATGACCTCAGCGTCTACACAGTCAAGGTTGAGCACCGCCTTTGCCAGCGTCAGGGCAGCTGCCACTGCTGGTCATACTGGGCAGTTGCGCTACCAAAGCGTTCCAGACTTTGATGACAACAACTCTGACTCAGACTGGTCTGACCCTGAGCATTCAGCAGGTGGCGGTCCTGCCACTTTGCAGCCATCCCACATGTTTGGTGATGCCCACATTCCCAGGGATGCCTTTGACAAGCTGGCAGTGCTGGAAGAGCCTTTCCAGAAGCTGGGATGCGAGCTCATTGCATGCACCCTGCAAGAGGCTGGCTTTGACATGACACTGGCCAGCGACAGGTGCTTGGCTTTGCTGAACAGCCAGAGCAATGCAGCACAGCATGCTGAGGAAGCAGAAGAGTGGGTCCAAGCTGACTCAAACTCTCTGCTGGTAAGCTGCTGCAGTATATCTTGGCTTTAGCATGTTACTGTTGAACGAAATGAACAGTGTCTTAGTAGCACTGCATGACTCAACAGTTACTCTGCATCATTGTGTCAATGGCATATGCATACAGAAACCCATAGCATGTCATTGTTTGCGTTATACACTGTGCGCTGAAGAACGTGCACTAGCTGAATGTCAAATCTTATCTCAGCAGCTGAATAGACTGGATCAAATGCATTTCTGTGCTTTGCACAACTGCAAATGCATCTGGATCTTGATCTGACTTTGTTGACATACAGGAATCAAGCTTTGAGGACAAGCTTGTGGCTCTGAAGAAGCGCTTCCCTGAGCTGTATGATGATGACATATCACAGTGGGTAACAGTATCCAGTGCATCCTGTGATTCAACCTGTCAAGCCGAATGGCAGGTATTTTTCCAACTATGATGAATATGACTGACTGTCACAGTCATTTGCTGCTCTGACTGGGTCTTTGCTGTTTGTGCAATGCCTGATGTGCTTCACTGCATGACATCCCATCATGGCCTGATGCCGTGAGTCCGCGCATTTTTGCACACATGAGGCGCAGGCAGCAAGTTCGAATCTTGACTGGAGTACCAACATACGGCAAATACTGTCCTTGGCCGTATAGGTACCAACACACCAATCCATGCACAAGCATGCAGCAGTTTACAGCGCATCTGCTAAACCCAGCTGCTTCCCATCACATTCACCCTGGGAATGGTAATGTGATCATGCATTTACAGGTGGCTTGCAAAGGATTCTGGGAAGCCGAGTTTGCCTAGGAGGATACATGCAGCAGTACCTGGCTGAACGGAAAGCTGGTGACCGGCAGAGGCAGCACCAGATCTGGCTGCATATTGCAAAGCTGAAACGCCAGATCTGGGATGGCAAGCAGCAAGCTGCAAAGAGTATCTTTGCTTTCAAGTGAGTGGCTGTACCAGTATGTACAGGATACCTTCTGTGCAGTATGTGCTCCTGCATGCCCTGTGAAGGACTCCTGCTAATGCCCAAGATTGTATGTCCATGGAAGTGTCGTCAACATTTGGCTGTGGTGCACGAAAGCGTCAACGCAATGAACATAGGATGTCACAACTAGGCAGTGGCGACACTGTGAGACTGCTGAGAGGCGTTGCATGAATGATGCTTTCATGCAGGTGAATGTTTGAGCCCTTCTCATGTCAGGCATGTTTGCACTTATGCACATCTGAGCTTCTTATGCGCCTCGCGTTTTCAGCTCAGTTTGTTATTCATGGACAGCATTGTGGCTTTGTTCACGACCTAAGAGTTGATGCAGTGTATCGTGCCTGTTTTGCAGGAATGCCCGTGTCAACAAGATATTTCCACTGGATGTGTCTGCCCTGTGTGTGGATGAAGCCCTGAGGGAGATTGACATGACAATTGTCTCCCTGCCTGTTTTCAAGTGTAAGGGCTCCCCCTATGCATGCCCAACCTGACCCTTGTACAGGATACAGCTGCTGCCACATTGCTGAATCCTGCTTTGCAAAGTAATATTGTGCCTTGCGTACGCCTGCATTTGGATCTTGCATATGATAAAAGTAACACAGGTGCATCTGTTCAATTCATGATCCAAACAAAATGCTCATGTTCATGCCTTCAGAGACGCTGGTGTTTGTGTCTTCACACCCTTAAGAATGCGTGACCCCAAATGCCTATGGTTCAGGCAGCATATGGCACTGCATGACAAATTCAATGTTGCTGCAGGCCAATGGCATATTGAGACTACAGTGGGGCACAACCCTGAGCTGGTGCGAGCTGTCAAGCAGCATCTGACAGACAAGTCTGTGAGGTTCTTTGTGGGTGAAGCACCTGACCAGATTGTGTTTGTATGGCCTATTGATGCTGAAAGCTACAAAGAGCAAAGAGACAGCAGCAGTCAAAACCAATAGTACATGTTTAAGTTCATGAAGTCGAGCTATTTTTGTAGGGGTACCTAGTGTTTCAACCAGGCAACAGCTCCCATATGTAATGTCATTTACGGATGGATTGCATAACACTCTTTTGAGTCAGACCATCCTAGAGTCACCTAGCTGGCTATGCATTCAGAGTGCTCATGGTGTGCCCACATTGTGTTCGAAGCTAGCCACTGCAACAACAGCATCAAGCCATCGATCAGTGAGTTTGACTTGAGCGGTGGCCTTGAGTCAAGTTGGAGCCGCCATTGCAAGTTGTTAGGACCACACCTTGGTGTGGGACTGGACAGGAGTGTATAGCTGCTTGTGATCACATTGAGATCAGGTGGTACAGGGAAATTGCACAGACTGTCTTTCCTAGGGGACACAATGCCCTTGGTGAAACCCTAATCACAGGGCCAGGAACAGAGCCATACACCAACAGCGCTGGGGCAAGAAGCAAGCACAGTTGGACATTACTCCCGCAGTCACCACTCCACCTACTGATCCTCCACTGGCATCACCCACACCCACACCCACACCCACACCCATACCCACACCCACACCCACACCCACACCCACACCCACACCCATACCCACACCCACACCCACACCCACACCCCCCCCCTTTCACCTCTCCCTACACCCCCTTTCACTATTGACACACGCCTTGTCTCTGCTTCCTCTTTCTCATCCTCATCATCTTCATCCTCATCATCTAGAGACCTTTCAGGCATGGCTGACGTTCTTGCTTAGCAACATGTGTTTGGGATTTGGTGGTGACTTGTTCATTCAGGCCATTGGCACACCTATGAGGACAAATTGTGCCTCAAATCTTGCCTCCTCACAGATCTCTGATCAAGCTAAGTATGGTGTGAGTATCAGCCAATTTCACAGGCTCTAATGCAATGTCATGCTGCCGGCTGACTTTGTGTTTGGGGTGTCTGCTATTGTAGCCATCCTATACCACAAGGGCTATGACATGGAGCATATGCTGAGTCAGACCAGGAGGCTATGCTTGTCTAGGGCTGAGAGATATGGCACTCACTCAGCAGTACTGATGCGCAGCATTGAGGGCAAGCTTCATGCAATAATTGATGATTGCAGTGATCCTTTGTATAGATTGATTGCAGATGATAAAGCCCGGGTTCACACATTTATCAGAGATCTAGTCCACATATAGACATTGTGTATATCAGATCTAGAGTCTCAAGAATGCCGCTCACACCTCATGTAACTAACCATACCTCACATTGCGTGCCACTTGCTGCCATGCCCATTACAGCATGTTGCATTGCAAGCATTGAGATTTCATTTCACAGCCATAGCTTGCACAGAGTATTACTACCTGGATTGCTATGTCAATGCCTGCAATGTACGCTACCAGTTTGACCTAGGCTCAGCCTCAGATTGCTTCTACAGCGGACAGCTTGCAGTATGCCAGCACTCAGCCAGCCCCTGTTGTAATACAATACTTCCGACATGCATATGAAACCCCTACATGCCTACTGACATACATTAAGAAAATGTATGCTGTGGCGTTGCTTGCATCAGCACATCTCATCGTTGGTGCATGTCTTGCTCACTGCACAGCACTTGAGGAGGAGGACGAGGAGGAGGAGGATTTTACATCTTCAGCCAACTAACTAGGACATTGCAGTGACATGCCCTATAATCCCCGCGAGGTGCCGAGGGCTATGCCCGGGCGCCCTGATCTGCTGCAGCAGCTGTGTAGTAAGCCTGCCTCAAGCAAATGGCCCATTCTTTCAAGGCTGTTTGCATTTGGTGATTTGGCCTCAAAGGCAGAGCAGGCTGAAATTGTGGTGTTCTGGAAGGGATCAGGAAAAACCTTGGCCTTATTTGACAACCCTCACTACAAGAAGAGGCTGCTGGCAATGGGCCTCAGACCTGACACAGCAGTAGGTTGTGCATTGAATTTCCTCTTTGAGCCAAATGCAGCAGTCAAGGCTGTATTTGAAAGGGAATTCGCATCTTTGTCACAACCACAAGTGCTCAGGATAGGTATTCAAATAC
>JAABUO010002279.1_pt1 | contig 23560 bp, 34 predicted proteins | sample 5559291 | NCBI WGS metagenome assembly JAABUO01 (sample SAMN10711878, study PRJNA513372) | rock metagenome | isolation source: Antarctica rocks | place: Antarctica: Victoria Land, Finger Mt sud
ATGCCTAATGTGGGAGAAGCAGAACCCGAATTGCTAGAATTGACAGAAGTGGGAAATAAATTAGACTCATCCAAAAGATTCAAGAACTCGTTCATGCCGGCGTATTCGCTGCCGAGTAAATCTGACGAGAAGGTGGTTGGGTCCATGTAGAAGTCCAAAGGAAGACCATCTCCGATGGCAGTAGTATCTAGCTCGGTCGATAGTGTAGGTGCTTTGTGTTAAAGACCAAGGCGAAAAATACAACTTACTATCTGGAGGAAGCATGCCTCGTTCAGCAGACTCAGAGAAGACATTTGGGATGGAAGGAGATGCAGTAGCCCCAGGACCTGATATTTGAGGGAGGCTCATTTTCGTATCTTCCGAATTAACGAAGTTGCTTACATCCATCGCGCCATCTGAGGATGAGAAGATTTCGTCCGCTTTCATTGCGACGGTGGATTTTGACTCATCATGGCAGAGATGGCCAATGTTGCGTTTGACGCATCTAGTGCATGGGCGCTCCTCGTCACACGTCATATGTGATCTCCGGCAATATACACACGCATGATTCACCTTCCTCCGCTTCTGATTGTGCGAATCCATGCTCAAGGCAATACGTGACCGCAATATTTACAGTGGGTAATAAGTACGGCTGCGGGGTTGAATTTTCCGATGGGGTAAATTTTGCGAATTACGCACCGGCTACACTGCGTATCTGAAGCTATTACCACTGTCTATGACTTACTTCTTCCTGTCTATCTATGACTCGGGATGCAATATTGCCACTTCTTGAAGTTGATAATTGGTTATCATGTCATAACCCGTCACTCGGAACTTATCTGGGGAACTGAGGTACGTTCTGACAAGCTTCTCCATGTCTGCGAAAGGGCTAGTCATTGAGTAGTCAATAGCAACGGACACCTGATGCAAGAGTCTTCGCCATAGCTTAAGTAATTAATGCAGCCTGTAGATCCTTCAGCTTTTTTGGACACCTTGTTTCCATCAATGTAAGCAAAGCGGCTTCCACTTTACACGCAATGTCCAGCAAACCGTCTTCTCCGCAAAGAGTTGCAATATTACCTTCGAGGGTTGAAACATGCTGTGCCAATTGTTTTCGCAAACTGTTGATGGCCTTGTCTTTTCCTACGTTGTAACTATAATCATCGACATGATCTGCTAAATTGATATCAAAGGTCCGGCTGGAATCTTGCAATTGCAAGAGGTCGTCCATTCTCTTTTGATCGTTATTCCATGAGGTCTGAGCATTTTTGGCATTCCTCGTCAAAAGCAATAGTGCCTGCTTTTCCTGTTGCAGTAAGCTCTTTTCCTCTGCTAGCTCTGCTTCAAGCTCCACAATTTGCTGCAAATCGGGAATAAGCACCTGTTCGTGTTCGCGCTGGAGTCAGTCGAATATATCAAATCCACTTGCGTTCTTTTTGACAAGACTCTCGTATTGAAAGTGCCGCTCCTTCACATTGGGTGGCACCGGTACTTTGGCTAGCTTCTTTTCAATCCTACAAGATCAGCAACCACGACTTCGTTTTCCTTACGATGCTCTTGCCGCATACAGTACTTTCTGTGCTTCTGTACGTCGAGAATCGCTGCGCATAGCTGCAAGCACTGGCCGTTCCAGATCTCGTAACACAGTCGAGATTTCTTGTTTGGCCGCGTCTGGCAACTTCACCCATTTGTTCAGCACTGTAGCATTTGCCACCTTCCTTTTCCGAGCCCTGATAATAGGCAAAGTTGCTCGCTCCTCCACTCCGTCATCGGTGTAGTCTTCGTCGTGGAGGGGAACTTCATGAGCATCTGTTTTTTCGTGCGGACTAGATGGTCGCCTAAGTTTCAGCTTCTTCAGAGAAGAAGCGGAAATTTCTTGCGAAGGCTCTTTTGTATTTTCTCGTGTCCTTCCTTTGGAAAAGGTGGAAGACATTGTAATTACGCGTGATGAACCACGGGTGAACCGTGCCGTGGACGCAATTTACCGGGCAAAACTGTACTCTACGAATATGCCATAGTTCAAAGGATCCCGAAATGTGATGCATATTTGAGCACCCCTTGGCTTTACCTCCTACGTGTGGCATACCTTTTTGTGCTGACATGAAAAGTGGACCGAGACCAACGAAATTCTTCTGCTTAAGGGTTTTGACGTGTAGAACGGTAGAGGTAAATGGTGGAGTTTATCAATGACTTGGAAGACGTTTTGATGATTCTCTGTATATGCCTATAGCGAACATGCTGGAAACAGGAAGCTTTGATCACCAGCAAACCCATTCGGCGTCGCCTCGGACCCTACTCAAGAATCAAACCCATTTTCATCAATCTGATTGGCCGACCAGAGAGCGAGTTATTGTACTGTTCAAAGGATGGGCCCAGCTGGGCCATGCTTAAAAACGAGTCGTGTCCCAGATCAACAGGGTTCTGTAAAGTCCTCTCTGGTACATGCTTCTCTTGTAGATTCTCTCTAACTTGTCGAAATGTGGAGAGTGGGTGTAGTCGTAAATCGGCAGAAGCTTGAGCTGTGGAAAGTTGAAAGTCGACATTCGCATTGCTAGGTATTGCCGGGTCGGTATATGCAGTGCGAGACCGCGAACTAAGTTCCCTAAACACCCTTTCTGCTGCCATGGTAGTCTTTGCCACGGATGGGTGGTATGTTTGCAAGGTTTGCAAATACTCAAGATCAATTTTGATCAGAGCACTGACTGGAATCACTAAGGAGCTGCGCTTAGCCTCAGATACGATCTTGTTCAGATAAAGGACTTTCCCACTGATCGCTGCATATGCTGATATAGATGTTGTCCTTTCATTCATAGAATGCGGTGCGTGCTCGAGGGCAACGCGGAGTATTTCAGATATTGCACACGCTTCATTGAACCATTTGCTTCTAGCTCCGGTCAGGAAGTCGGCTGATGCGCCCATAGAGACAGCTGTTTGGGATTTGCATTACCGGGAGGATGATTCTAAAAAGGTCGTTGATGGTATGCCAATATAGGAAAATGAGAGGTGAAAGCACCGACTTTTCTTTGCTTATATATATGTTTTCAGGAATGAATTGGAGGCTTGAGGGAAGGGAGTTCCTTAGGTGTTCTAGCGCTGAAAGGAGGAGAGAAAATTCAGACGACGACCTCCAGGGATATTCCTCTTGTTCGTAACGTTTGAGGTATCGCAGAATTCGGGCGCTAACGGCATACACTCGAATAAGAACTGATCGATAGCCAAGTGTCGCTTCCGACTCAGATGATTTTGACATATCTTCGCTTGGATTTAGAAAGCCACGAGCCAAAAGGCCTTCAGTTTTGCACGGTATTTGATGTAGAAAATTGTCGTCTTCGCACGGCAGTTGCACGCTAATATCTCGTTCCTCAATTAACTTTAACTGGTCTAGTCCACAAGCAGTGGTTGTGTCGTTGATGTAACAAGACCACATTAGCCTTCGGCGAGTCTCTTTCTCCGTCTTGATGTAGTACTCATAATATCGAAATCGCACTCCACGTTGAGCTGTAAAGCTTGGCAGAAGCGAGCAGCAAGACCAGAGAAAACAAAGCACAGGCTCAAGCAAACGATTCGTGCTGCATGTTCATGTAGCAGGACTATACACTTCAAATTGTGTGTACATTGAAGTCGTCTACGGCATCGAGTACCATCGCGCGTGCCCTTTTCCGCCCAATCAGACCCAGCATCCCAGAGCTCGCGTCGACCTGTTGCTTTCGTAGCTAATGCACACACCGCATATAGTAAGGGATCCTTTTCGTCGGACCCCATCTCCAGCTGTTGCATAAAAGTAGGTTCGTGGAGAAAGCCAAAACATCTTAGGGGTGCAATTTCTTCAAAAAAGTTCTCTACCAACGCAAATACCAAGCACCGGTCAAAGAGCATCCTAGTTGGTGAATGCTGCTTGGTGCCACAACCAATCTCTGAAGACTCGGAATATACACATTCGCGTTCTTCTTGGGCACATCGGGCACAGTTCGGTCAATCTCCTGTGCCATTTTTTTTTATGTCGACAATTAAGGCAGCTGGATGTTACACGGATCCGCTTGAACTCGGCTTGGTTTAGACCTGGCACGCTTTTTGCAGTTAGGCTCATCTCCACGCGGGCTTTTGCGGAGGGACTACTCCCATTTAACCGGGCACATTCAAGGTTGAGTCTCCTGCACCTCTCACACACGCCTTCCTTGCTGTCGCAGCGCACCTTCCTGGCACGACACGTGAGGCAGCCTGAGCGCTGGCGATCTGCGCTCATCCACTCCAGATCTCGCTCAAACCCTTGGCAAACACCGATCTCCACAATCCAGGACACTGGCACGATATTTTTGGTGGGGCATCGGAAGTCGATTCGATCCGTCGCTAATTGGCTAACAAATTCCGCATGAGATGACCGAACCATTGAGTTTAAGAAGGCCATCCTCCTCCCACAAGTGGCGCTCAAGGTCCGCCCACACAAACCTCCTCACCTCTCACCATGGCGCCTCGACACATCGTCCACAACTACATGATCAGTCTGTGTGTGTCCATGTGCATGATCCAGTATGGGTACGACGCCACGCTATTCTCAAACGTGCAGATATTGCCATCGTGGACCGGCTTCTTCAACAATCCTAGCCCAGCAGTGATTGGAGCAGTGACTACAACATATAATGTCCTGGCTGTGGTCTTTGGCTTCTTCATCTCGCCAATAATCAGCGACAATTACGGCCGTAAATTCGCCATGGGGGCAGGCTCCGGATTTGTCATTATTGGAGCAATTATCATGACGGCTGCGCCGAACATTGGTGGTTTTATTGCTGGAAGGGCCTTCGTGGGTGCTGGCCAAGGTCTGAATTTGCCCTCGGGTCCCATATAGTATGCTCAATTGGGAGATCTTACTTACGTTTAGTATCGAGGAGCTGGTCTACTCTAAGACGCGAGGGCGACTAATGAGTCTGTGGCAAATCTTTTATGGTATCGGTGCCAAGATAGCAACCTATATCGCCCTCGGGTGTGTATATTCGCCTGGGCTTGGGGCTTGGCAGTGGCGTACTGTTGTTGTCTTTCAGATCCTTTGCCCTGTAGTGCTCATTGTTTGTCTTTTCTTCTGCCCCGAGACTCCTCGTTGGTATATCCAGAAAGGGAACATGGAAAAGGCCCGGGCTTCGTTGGCTTTCGTACGCTTGCCCGAAGAGGTGGATTCCGAATTACTGGAGATCCAAATGGCTGTCAACTACGAGCAAGAGCATACAAAGGGGAGATACAAGCAATTGTTTGTCAACAAATCTTACCGCAACCGGTTGCTATTAGCCATTGTAATGAACATCGGCCAGCAATTCAGCGGTATTGGATCCTTGACAAACTACTCCGGTATCATTTATAAGCAAGTATTCCCGAGTAGCAAGACGGTGTACGTGTCTGAGGAGAACCAACTAATCTTAGCATTCTCATTAATGCTGCCAGCTCTATTGTCTCTACCTTTTGCCCATTCATCGCCTTCTACTTTATCGACCGGCTCGGCAGAAAACCAATGTTTATATGGGGTGCCATATTTCAAGGACTTTGTATGATGGCAGTAGCGACGCTGGTCACGCAAGCACCAACAAATCACGGGAAAGCAACACTTGGCACTGGCATAGGTACCGTGATATTGTAAGTCCTTTTCTATGTAGCTCATTACAGGATCAACTTGTTCCATGTGGCATACGGGCCAGCTTGGGGTGCTGGCATATGGATTTGGACTTCTGAGATATGGCCAATGGTAGTACGTGCAAACGGGGTTGCCATATCTTCACAGTCCCAGCAACTCATTTCTTGCAAAGGCCAAATTTTATACCTTTTACTTCTTCATGGGCATGAATTTTCTACTGGCAGTTTTTACCTACTTCTTTATCTGCGAGACCAAAGGGATCTCGTTAGAGCACATGGATACCGTCTTTGGCGGCGTGGATCATGTGCTGGGTGGTGAGAAGGATAATGTCGTCATGCTTGAACATGGGCAAGTCTTCCCAAGCAACAAATGCCCTGATGTGACCCAGAATGCTGCGAAACCATGAGACATGTATATCAGTGTAAGCAATGTTTTACTCTTCTTGAATGAAGCTGCTTTCGGAGATGTCGGCGTATATAAGGTTTTAAGGTTTCCACATCTCCGTCCCGCATTTCGCTAGTAGTCCCCTCCCTGTGAACCGTCAGCCAATCGAAAATGGGAAAGTCACCATGTGCGCGGCTGCTTCTTCAAAAGTTCCACAGCGTTAAAAGCAAAGAGATTTTGATCTTCCCAATCCTTAGACCAGAAGATGTACCACCTGAGCTTGACCATGCTAGCGCTGCTGAGAACTGCATTGAGCAGTGGTACCTTTGATACCATGTATCCTTCGAACATGAATGATCTTTCTTACCTCATCAATGGAACAGGTTCGCCATTCTTACGTTAGGCTAAATGAAGGGACGGACGGCGGTATTTACAACTCCTCTCAATTGCCAAACGGCGTCGCATATGGAACCTACAATTTTTGCAACATGCCACACGTTCGGCAACAGGAGTATGTCAATCCAAGCAATGGCTCTATGACATTAAAATACGTAGAGGTGAGTGATAGGAGATCCTTGGCTGAGTCCAGGTGGTTCAGCGACACCAAAAGCGAACCCCAGATAACCCACTTCCCTACGAAGTATGTCAATTATTCCGAAAGGCTTATTTTAGGATACCGTCTGGTCCTGCAATACTACGAGGGACTTCTACTATCAGCAACTGGTCAATGGCACTCAGAGCTCTGATGTCTATCGTGACATGGTAATCTCTTCAACCAATCCTCTGAGTCAAACTCTGTGGAACGGCTCATGTGATCTAGGAGTACTGACTTCCGGAGGCTTAAGTGACGCCATTCAACACGGCAAGGTAAGTAATGATCCTGCATGGCTTATATCAGGATCTCCGCACAGTGTATGGAAGCATTCTGCATATCCTCCCAGCTTATCCAGATGAGTCTGTCTACATTCGTACTTCCGGAGATTTGACTGATCAGGTTGCCTCTGGGCTGGTTGCTGGGCTTTGGAATGGGAACGTTTCCAAATACGCAACCCATGCAGAACCTAGCCAAATCGACGGGCTGGCTCCTTCATACACTTGTGCTTATGCTAAAGAACTACAAAGCGAGGCGCAAAGTGTGGAGGCATGGTACCAACACCTGAATGCATCTCTTCCACTTCAACAAAAATTGGACAGCATATTAAACACCACAGACGACTCGGCATGGCATGTTTCTTGGGATCACTTTTACGATTCATTTTCCGCTCGCTTGTGCAATGGTCACCCGCTGCCATGTCAGTATGGCAACAAAAACAATTGCGTCAGCATGGAAATGGCTGACGGTGCCTTCAGGGTAATGTCTCTCCGAACATTATTAACGATCTAGCTGAATGACTTCGAGTGCAATTATAATTACAACATCAACCCAAATCGCACCCAGTACTTGACGTACTACTATGGTGTCTTCGTTTCACAACTAGCATATAATATTGAAAATGCCATGGCTGGTTCTTCACCTGTTAAATACCGGCACAATATTGGTCATGGGGAGGGTGTTGGACCACTACTTTCTGTACTTGGTATCCCATTTCTAAGATGTCCAGGGATGGGAGCCGAGATTGTTTTCGAAGTCTGGTCGGAGGCTAGCACATCTGCAAATTACATTCGTATTCTGTATGGTGGTCAGCCTCTTCCTACAAGGTTCAATAATGCTACCTGGGATATGGTTCCCGTTGCCGACTTTTTTGGATACATTGGAACGTTCATTGCTGGAGATGTATTTCAAAAATGTACTGGCCTCGAACCAGTTGCTTGATTAATTCGGGACAGATAGATTGATAGACAATTTAAAGTTCTTTGCCTCGTAGTTTTTTCATTCACGTGGATATTGTTGTCACAAAGCCGTATCTGTATACTAGGGTGGTATACGCGGAGTGCTGAGGAAGCGGAGTGAACTGTAATAGCTAGGAAGCTTGAGGATGGCAGGGAATAGCTCTTGTGAATCTCGAGGGAGACGTGGGACGGATAGTATTCTTCACCAGAGGAGAAGTTCCTCCTCTGGGCTCTATATAGGCTAGATCCTCCCAATCCCGGAAAGGGAACAATAGCAAGACAATGGAATCCTGAAACAAAGGAAATGCTGGAAGGGTGGAATAGGTGGCAAAAGCCTATTGGCGATGCACGTGACATTTGTGGATATTTTTATTTGCACGTGATCATTTACTATATTATATACAGCATTAATTCCGGTATTGCGTCGCCTGCCGACTAATAGCTTACCGTAAGCGCGGTAGTCTAGTGGAATGATATTGGGCTCATAACCCAAAGGTCGGTGGATCGAAACCACCCCGCGCTAGGGTTTCTTTTGCTTCTTTAAAACATTCAATCGATTTTGAAATAAGCTACACAGTAATTCCTTACAGCCTCAAAGTTTTATTGAATACTTGGATCTAAAGATCACTTGCGGAGCGTCGACAGACTAGGATCGAAACGCATTAAATCGTCACACATCTCTTTCCACAGCGCGTCTTGTATCGCGAGTCCTTGTTCACTCCGTGTGAAAGCGCTGGTAGTCCCTATGGCACACGAGTCCACATATTCGCCTTCACCAGGGCCTTTGAAGATAGCCCATAATGTATTCCTCGCCCCAACCTCAGATGTCCGACCAAGAACAGAGAGCATTACGACATATGCCCACGGTTTTCCATCCCCAAACATACCGCTCCTACAAAGACCGGGGTTGATGGACGATATCCGGATTTCAGGGTATCGCTCGTGAAAAGCGGCAACGAAGAAGATGTTGGCTAGCTTCGTCAGCATGTATGAATTTCCAACTACAAAATTCTCGCGGTTATCCATATACTGGATGCTAAAGCGAGGCTGTGCTGGCAGAAATTTGTGCACCTCAGAAGCGAGTATGATAATGTGTGGATTGCTTGCCGCTCGGAGGACTGGACACAAGAGAAAGACCAAAGACCAGATAGGCCTGAGACAGATAATTGGTCTGTACTGCGCATTCGTGCCCGTCTTTTGTAAGTTCGTAAACGCGAGGACTCATTCCAGCGTTCGCTATAAGAATATCAAGACTCAAGCCAGAGTTCTTGTAGCGTTTGCCAAATGCCTTTACGCTTTCATAGGAGCTGAGATCTAGCTTCCAGCATTCTATGAATTCTGAGCCTGTTGCATCTTTGATCTGCTGAACTGCTTTCTCTCCCTTGTCCATGCTTCGACATGCGATGATGAGGCGTGCAGGATCGAGTCGAGCGAGGTGAAGAGCAGTCTCATAGCCAATTCCATTGTTGCCCCCCGTCAGTAAGATGGTTTTCCCCGTCAGAGGAGCTTTGACGACTGGTAGCGTTCGCAATTGGTTGGTTATGAATTCCACAAATTCCATTACGTGGTGATGCGTCCGTCTGAACCCCGCAAAAATTCCAGGATCGTCACATGCAAATCCACAGCACCACGAGGAGAGAAGGGAGGATTCAGCCGTGGTGACAAACGAGAACCATCACGCTCTATATAACAAGAACTATTTCCGTTGCCAGCTGACTTCCTACCGCTGAGACGAAATCGGTGTATTCCATCGAGTATTCATGGCCATCAAAGACTCGTTTCGAGACCTTTGCAGGCATGACTGTGCGTCCATCGAGGACATGAATCTTGCCATGATCCTGGGCAAGAACCTCCGCGGAGCCCATAATTCCTGGCATGTGGGAGTGAAGCAAGTCCACTTCGTCATCTCCCTCCGCATCAGCCTGAGGGATAGACGGTTGGAATGTATAGTATGGAGATGTTTTTATGGCCTTGGAATACGTTTGAAAGTCAATCCAGTCATACGATTCTGGATCCAGCAGAAACGAAGGCTTGTACTCGCCTTTATATCTCATCTTCTGACATGTCTGAATGTAGAAGCCCATGTAGTAACACCGGTAAGATTTCTCCTCTGCCAGACAAGCTTCACGACAAGCACTTACACGTCCAAGGCTCATAGAAGCAAAGTCTGGGTGATAAATAAAGTAAACGGAAGACACCCCGTGAGGCAAGAGATCGAGGAAGCCCACAGCTATGAGAATGCCATCTAACCTATACTCTTGGTGGTAGCTTCCCATTAGCCTACAGTCACCTTTTGTGCCAATAGGTTCGAGGGGGCTATCACATAGAAATCGCTTAAAGCCACGCTCGGTAGACCTGTCACGATGAACCGACCTCTGATAGGCTTGAAACAACAAGAACTTCTCCTGACTGAACTTGGAGAGGGCAAGTGTGATGGTCAACTTGTGGTCTGGCTCGGATGGAAGAGCAATCGAGTACTCTGCAGCATGAACACTGGACTGCAGACTGAAAACATTCCTCAATGCCTTTTGTTTTCGGGCAGCTAGAGTGTGTTCAAGTTCCTGGCCGAGAACCACTCGGTTGAACTTGTGCAGGGCTTGACGCTGGTCTTTGCTGGTATTTCCGGCGAAGCTCTCGGCATCTAATCTGATTGTGTAGAGCTTGCAACAGGAGGTTCTGAGATTGGGTTTGTAGATGTACGTACCAGACCGTCTCCATCCTCGGTCAATAAGTGCCTGGTAGACGTGGACACTGAGCGAGTGTGCTACCAAGCCAAAAGACTCTGAACCATCGCTACGACCGCAATAGCCACAGTGTCCTCGGTTGTAGCCAGCATACGACACCAGGGAGAGTGGCTCGCCGTGGAAGATCATGGCAATTGGTGTTCATCTCCGCCGCTCATTCATACGAGTTCTTCCAGCCCTGCTGCCGGGGGCGAGGTGAAGAATGAGAAATAAACCTCCCACCAAACCACTCAACCTCTTCACCGGCAAAGACTACGTCGGCCGTTGGCGTGAAGCTCCAAAGATGGGCGACAGGCCCCAGATTGCGCGTGAAGGACGGCTGAAGCAACGTTTGTCCCCAGGTTTTTGAGATGGAAGTCCTAACGTTGTCGCAGGTTACTCCCCCAAAGGTGGACGCCTTGTTGCCGGTGTGGTGCCACTGTCTGCTGACCGGGAGCGGGTCATGGTCATCACGGCCAGCCAGACCAAGACCAAATTCGTGCTGCCAAAGGGAGGCTGGGAATCGGACGAGAAAACCCCAGAGGATGCGGCCCAGCGGGAGGCGTACGAGGAAGCGGGTATGACAATATCTATCTACTACTCTCCTAACCCACGTTCAGGGATCACCGGCCGCATTGTCAAGGACCTCGGCATCATAGAGGACTCGAGATCTCCAGCGGCGTTTCGCCAAAGGCCCGGTAAATTCCATTTTGCGATATATCACTTTTTTGAAATGATTGTCGAGAAGGAGTTTGAGCAGTACCCCGAGATGCTCAAGCGTGAGCGCATATGGGTAGGTTAGCATTCGATTCATGGCTCATTACAGGTGAATTTCGCTGAGGCGGTAGAGCGATTGGACAGGCGCCCAGAGCTAGTAGAGGCTTTGAAGAGGAGCAGTATTCGTAAATAAAAACTAGGAGCGGCTATATGCACATCCCCATGAATGACTGACGTCAATGCATTCGTTTTTGGTGTCCAGTGCCCATGGCGGGACGAAGGGGTTACGTGTCGTCTGACGGCTTGATCGGCGGCATCGCAGTATGCACTTTCTTCCTTTCAAGCGACTGGAATTGCTCAGTTGGTGTCGATGCATCGGAGAGGTCACTTACGACAACTCCTAATCCAGTGGTAGAATCCTGAGGCTTCAGCAGCGTGATTGGGGACGACGATCGTACTTGCGTATCGCTTTGTGGGGGGGACGAATAGTTTTCTGCTTTGTCGGACAGTCGTTCCAAAGCATGTGCGAGATCATGAGCCAGGGTCTGGGCATTCGGAGGGTCCTCCAATGAGCTCTCCCAGCCCTCTGGTGGACTGGGGGGCGGGGAGATAAAGAGAAGTTTCCCAGCATCGGGAAGACTCAAGTGCTGATCTCCTTGTAGATCCGGAGTATTTTCACCAAAGTAAATTCTGATCTTGTTATCCATGATGTACTGTCCATCCCATTGCTTCCTCACTGCAAGTGCATCCTCTGTCGATGCAAAGACTGCCACTACCCGACGAAACGACTTCAAGGGTGCCCATGCCACGCTGTGAGCAGACCTGCATAAATGTGTTTTCAGTTGCTGCTGCGCATGAGGAAGAAAGAGGAGCGGATCATTCAGATTTGTAATCAAGAGCGTGTTTGTGGGCGGCGTGGGCTGAATGTAGAGCGGCACATCATCCAAGTCTATGCTCTCGGGAGCGTTCTTGCGTCTCGATGACAGTGACGGCTTTGCTGCAGGGCATTGTGGCATACTGCCATTCCGGGTTTCTATTCCCTGCATCCAATCTTGGAGAGCTTATTTTGCAATGAGCTGCGAGCACGTCACTCCTCAGCACATCTAAGTGCGACAGCGTGTTGTTTTGGCCAGCCCCCAATTGGCACGGCGTGAGACCCTGAATACTCTACGTGCGTGCCGTGAGCGGTTGGGAACGAGAAAGTTGTATATGATGGCGAGTCAAACTTACTCCTATGAAATCCATGAACAACATGCCATCAACCGCCTCATCATGCTCCAGCGAACCATTCCCGTCTTTGCTAAATTGTGCACATCACATTGTGGTGGTGAGGCTTAGACGCTTGGCAATGCCACCTCCAACCGATGCCGACCGAGCTATATTCCCATCGCACGAGCAATCCCACCCAGGTGCTCCCACACGCCGTCATAAGATGCCAATGCTGCCTGTGAGAAGGTCGAAAGATGCTGCAGACGGTCAGATGGTGAATCATCTTATCCTCTCTGCTAATCGTGTCCATCGCCTTCGCCGCCACCGGGACGCCGAGGGAGGCTGTGTATCCTGGTCCGCAACCCATCCAATCCTGTCTTTGCTCACTTCGATCAGCTGCCTCTCCTCTACCCAGTTCGCTTCTTCGTCTATTCTCCACCGAAATGTCTCTAAAAATCTCCATCCAACCGGCGGCATGACATCGTCTCGAAAGCGAGTCCCAACTGGCTTCTGGTGGGAGAGACGCATGGGTGAATGAGGTTCGTAGGCGCCTGTAGAGTATAGCCAATCCTGCCATTCGGGTGCCTTGCGTGGCGAAGCAATTGCTCTACGCTTTTGAATCTCAAACACTTCAACCCACTCACGCTGGGGAGCCTCATCATCAATGATGTCAGCCTCGATCCAATTATCTAAACGATCAAAGGCCTTCTCCTCCATGGCCGATCGCCGTTCACTCTTCATCTGAGTGTGAATGTACTGCTGGACGGCTGGGTGCTTTGAACAAATAACCACCCAGCCCAAAATCAGCGTGATGTACCTCCATGGCACCCAACTACCAAAGCCAACCCCCAAAATGCATAAGATGAAGAAGAAGAGAAAGATAGTGGCAGACAATGGCTCACTGCCAAAATTCGTGGGAGGAGCTATAGCAGAGACCACGCGATCGTAGCTGTTGGAGTAGTCTTCCATTAGGTTTTGTATATCCCGCATGTTCATGAAGAAGTCGCGAGAGAGTTCTGGCACAGGCTTAGGCTCCACAGCTGGCGCTAGAGGCGGCCCACGTGCAGGGCCCATGAATTCGGTGTGGGAAGACGGCGACGGAGGGTGGCGGGCAATATATGCTGGGATCATGACCCCAATCATCATTACCGCTAGTGGTAGCACAGCCAGTAGATAGGGGTAGAGGCAGATGAAGGAGAGGATTGAAAGCGCCGACAAGGTCTCGGTGGGCTTTCGCCAGCTCAGCAGTCGGATGACCCGCCACTGAAAGCTAAACATGACGCCAATGCGTGCGCTGAAGAGACGGAAGTTCCAGGTAAGGATGCCGACGGAGAGCTGTGCGCGCCCATCCGTGATGCGCTCCTTGTCGAGTTCATTATCAAACGTAGGCAGGTCAGGGATCATGGAGGACAGGACCTTCTCCAGCAGCCTGTCCTGCATCGACTGCGGCTTCCTGCCCTCCTCCGAGGCCTTCCGCGCATGTGTAAAGTAGGACTGCACCGGCGACTTTTCAGCGTCACCGTTCCCAGCAGCCGATGACATGTGCGATGGACAGTGACGCAACGATGGATCTTTTCTCTATTTACTCATTTACATGTCGTAGCCATTGGGAGGCGCCCCGTACGGAGTCTGCCATCCACCGTCCTGCACGCCATTGGTCCAGCCGTTCATGGCACCAGGCGGGCGGTCGGTCTGCTTCAGGTCGCGGATGACGGTGGCCACCTTTTCCTGCAGATACTTTATTCCTTGCACCACAATCTCATTGGGCGCAAGGGAGCCGGTCGTCTCCACGTCAAAGTAGTACCTGTTTGGAGTAGCATTATAGTCAAACGGCTCGCCTTCACGCGGCTGTTCCTCCCACTGTGCGTTCTGACTTTTTGGCCACTCTGCCACTGGATCGTCCTCAAACCAATAGTCTGTGTGCCGCAGCTTGTTCCAAGGATCGTACTCGAAGCCCACAGCCGACACCGGTGCCCACTTGGAGTGCTCTTTGGCTATACCCTTCTTTGCAATACACTTGAGCCGCAACTCTTGCCCTTTGCGCAGCTTGCAGATTAAGATTCCCTTCTCCTTCTCATCTTTTATGATCGGCGGACCCAAGCCATCCGGATGCTCGTTCACAAAGTCTCTGCTAAAGACTTCCATTGTACCATTCTCGAGCGTGCATTTCGCATTGAGACTCAGAGTGACGCTGCAGCGTTCGCAATACTGATCGCAGTCACAGTCTCTGGTGTACAGCAACCTCTCGTCGATGTTTGTAGAGTCCAAAGGGATCATGCCAAGTCTGTGTGCTATGAACTCATCTGCGAGCACAGTGGTATTGATGTAGATTTCCACCAGATCGATGGCCAAGGTGGGCACCTCTGCAATGATCACACGGCGCAGGCTGTTGGCGAGAGCGAGATCGGCGTTGGACAGGACAAAGTCAACACCATCCGAGCGAAGTTGCCGGATCGTGATTTGCGGCCCTTCGCCTCCGCCGCCGAGCGTGCTGTCGTTCATCAGGCGTGATTCAAGCGAGACGACGAATGATGAACATCTGAAATAAGCCACTGCTTTTTGCAGGGTGACATGATACGCACTAGTGCTGCTCTACGAAGGTCCGCAAAGTGGAACTGGGCAAGAATCATGGCACGGCCCGTGAGCGGTAAGAGCACATCCACGATCAGCCCCATTGAGGAGTCGTTGGACTTGGAGCAGATCGATACCGACTTGTAGGCGCTTTAAAACAAGACATTAATCAAAAGGTATCGAAATAGAAGGACTTTGTGGCTGCCCCCTGGAGCGAGAGGGGTTTTTGGAGGAGCAGTAATTGGACAGGCGCTACGTGCGGCGCAGCTGACCGTCCCATCCGAATATTCGATACACTCGCTTCATTCCTACTTTGTCCTTCCTGGGAATGCGACGCTTCCTATCCTGTACAACGTGGAAGAAGTACGAGATGGAAAGTCGTACATTACTCGCACCGTGCAGGCCCGTCAGCGAAATAAATGCATCTTCACAGTCACCTGCTCTTTTCAGAAAGCAGAAGACTCGACTATGGGACACTCTACAGAGATGAATGCAGGTATTCCTTCTGCAGAGAGTCTACCCAACGAGGAAGAGTATGCCAAAATGCTCGTTGCAAAAGAAGTCATGGATGGACAGAATGTAGCCGCCTTTATGGATCGATCAAAGGCCAGTCCGATCTCCTACCGGCGTGTGCTCCCAGAGGATCTGCCAGAAGATCAAAGCCGTCTCGTTCCATATGAGAAACGACAGATGCTATGGTTGCGTGCTAAAGGAGACATTCAAGAAGATCGCTTTCACCCTGTTGCGTTGGCATATGCCTCGGATCATTCATTCCTCATGACCAGCCTCTTGGTGAATAATATCAAACTTCAAGATATTGCCATGATGGCGTCTTTGGATCATTCGAGTATGCGACAGTAAGGTCAAGGCTAATGGTAGTGTACTTTCATCACCCATTTCGTGCGGACGAGTGGTTGCTGTTTGACTGCGAGTCCCCTTGGTCAGGTGCTGGGCGTGGCCTAAACATTGGTAGATTCTTCACAAAGGACGGCGTTATGGTAGCGACATGCATTCAAGAAGGCGTGATCCGCCTTAAACCTGACCGAGCAAAGCTTTAGATAACCCAAATGTACATATTTATCTAACCACTGACGAGGCTTACAATTGGAAGAGACTCATCAAAGCCCGAATTGATCACTTGACCCAAATGGAGACAGGCTCTTTTGGAGGCTGGTCAAGTCTGTCCTCGTACCTTTTTCGTTGATTTTCGAAGTAATTCATAGCAGCAGGAGTCGCAGCAATACTCTATGTCCACTCTGACCAAGTAAACATATAATCATCAACTTGTGACATTGACGTGGAGGATACAGCCTGGAAATGCGCCCGTTTTTCATTAGTGGCGAAAAGCTTCCTGCAATATGCCGTGATGTTCATGTTGATGTGCCATCTACAAAGCATGTGACAAGCGCAATCTTTTGTCATGGATGCTGAGTGTCACGGTTTGATTCTTGGTTTTACCATTTTCCCATCCGCCTAGCACCATTGCACACATACTTCCTTTCCCAGAAACAGCAATGCGAGATGAAATACTCCCTTACTGGCGGTACCCATACGCTAAAATGTGTAATATCGAGGATGATCAAGCCATAGGTGGAGTTTTGCGGCCTGCAGGTATCTTGCGCAAACAGTGATTTCTATCTGAATGGATCGTCAAGAAGGAGAGCATAGCACCTATTTAATGCTCTTATTTTCTAGCATGTATATGCAGTGTTCCAGAGAGATTTAGGGGCACAATTCACGTCACGTCACGTCATCCTCTGTTCAAACACGATCGCTGCCATTACTTTAATCCGATAGTCCAGTGGTGCTTTCTTTAGGTAAGCATCAATTTCCGTTCTCTCTGTCTCTTCCTCTCTGTTACTTTCCACGAGAAGTGTAGCAAAAAGAGATTCACAACTTGAAATAGAATCGTAAATGCACATTCGTCTCTGTTTACATGCTACGATACGGAGCACATGTCGGCCACGAAACCAGAAACAAATGCTATCCACCGTCCCGTTGGCTTTTCAAAAGATTGCCCCGAAAGTAAGGACTCGGGATGATGCAATAATCATCATGCACGGGCTCTTTGGCTCGAAACAAAACAACAAGACGGTTTCTAAGTCGGCACCTAGTTTATACGAATGATCTAACATGACAGAGTCCTCGCCAACAGTCTAGAATGCGACATCTACAACATTGATCTAAGAAACCACGGTGACTCCCTGCATTGCGAACCACATAATTACCTGGCCATGGCTGCTGATGTAGAAAACTTCCTGGATGAGCACAAACTTACGAATGCAACACTTCTTGGTCATTCCATGTGAGGTCTCTGAGGACATTGTTTTAATCCAGGGGAGCCAAGACAGCCATGGCAGTCGCTCTTCGACGACCAGAGAGCTTGCACAAGCTCATCTCCGTAGACAATGCGCCTGTCGATGCTGCCCTCGCATCGTCGTTTGCAAAGTACATACAAGGCATGCGTCGGATTGAAGAGCAAAGGGTGCAAAAGCATAGTCAAGCGGATGCGATTCTTGAGGAGTACGAGCCCAATCTACTTATTCGTCAGTTCCTCCTGACCAATCTCACGCGGAAGGAGGGCTCTGCGTGTCTCACGTTTCGCGTGCCACTACGCACTCTCCAGAAGTCATTGGACGCGCTGGCGGGATTCCCCTTTCATCCCGAAATATCCGGCTTTGAGAAGCCTGCACTTTTTATACGTGGAACCAAGAGCCACTAGTAATGGCACGTACGATCTTGCTGATATAGTGTTACGGACGATATGATTCCGGTGATTGGGCAGTTCTTCCCCCGCTTTCAGATCAAAGACGTGGATGCCGGCCATTGGCTTATCTCAGAGCAGCCGGCAGAGTTTCTTCGAATCGTGCGCGAATTCATGGAGGACGAGGAGGAAGTATGACGAGCAGAGAAAGGATAAGTTCCCTTATATGACCTATATGACCAACTATTTTTGAGTCTCTGGAAAGACAATAGCAGCCTTAATGGCACTGTACATTAGCATGGAAAGATACGCCATTACCTCTTGTCACGCATGGCGTCAATGGCCTGCTGCCATTGATCGATGGTGAATGTCTTGTTGACAATGCCAGTCGTCTTGATTTTGCCCGAGTCCAAATAAGCGATTGTGTTTGGAAACTGATAGGTCTCACTGAAGGATCCGATAATCTGAATCTCATCACCGAAAATTTTACTGGGTGGCCAGCTCACGCGAGCGGAGTCGGAGTAGACACCATAGACCACCAACTTGCCACCTCTTCGGACATAGTTGATCGCGTCCTCGAGAATCGAGACGGCCCCGGTGGCCTCGACGACAATATCGAATCCGTATGGGTTCTCCTGCTTCAACTTGTCCCATTGAGCCTTTGGACTTTTGCGGTCGAGATCCACGTAGACGTCGGCAGCATCCACCTTCCGTGCAACCTCCATTTTGAGACCAGCGTTGGCAGCAAGCACAACGTGGCACCCGCCATTTTGTCGTAGCAACTGAGACAGCATGAGGCCAGTTGGGCCGGCGCCGATCATCAATACGCTAGAACCGAGCTTTGGTGCAATTTTCTCCAGGCCATGGCAGGCGCAGGAGGCGGGCTCCATCAAGGTAGCATCGACGTCGCTCATATTTTCGAAGCGAAAGACCTTGCCGGCCGGGTACGCGCAGTACTCTGCAAAAGCACCATCGATGGTCACTCCGTGCGACTGAAAGTTCTCGCACATGAGGACGGCGCCGCGCCGACAGTAGAAGCATTCGCCGCAGAGCTCAGAGACATCAGCAACGACGCGCTCGCCAACCTTCCATCCTTTAACATTTTTGCCGAGGGCTGCTATTTTGCCGACAACTTCGTGACCGGGAATGAGTGGGAACTAGAGCGGTGCATTAGTCAGGTCCTGGGAAAGCACTGCCTACCTTGGCAATAAACTCGCCCTCGTGGATGTGGAGATCTGTCCCACAGACACCGCAGGCATGGACTCGCACTAGGATGTCATTGTCGCGCATTTTGGGCAATGGCACTTCGACCACGCTGAAGTCCTTTGGCTTCTCGTATCTCGTCATTAGTCAAGCGCTCGCCCACACCCTCACCTCAGCGCCCGCATCGTCTTGGGAAGGGAGCTTGTCGACATGATAGATATTGGTGCGTCAACGTGCGCTAGTACTTCGGACGGTGGCGAGGAGATGGGTAGTGGTTGCCGATTTTCTCGCTAGTCAAAGTCAGATGGGATGGGAGCGGGATGAAGGGCAAGCAGGGATGTGCGAATCCTTGCGTACTACATGTGTCTAAGTGAGTGAGCAGAGTGTCTATGTGTGTGTGCATGTGAGGGGGAGGCGAATGTGAGGGTGACGGTGAGGGTGAGGAGAAAGGGCGAAAAGTGGTCCCTATGCAGTGGCCTCCTTCAAATGGGTTATGAGGTCGTTGCGATCCTTCTCCTTCTTCAGTCCGCCAAACGCCATTTTGGTCCCCGGAATGTACTTTTTGGGGTTCTCGAGGTAGGAAAAGAGCGTGTCCTCGCCCCATTTGATGTCCTTCGACTTGTTTGCATCCGTGTAGCTGAATCCCTCAACCGACCCTGTGTGCCGTCCAAACAGCCTTCCCGTCAGCTCGAATTCCCTCGTCTCCACTTACCCATGCAGGTTGGGCCCAACCTTGTTTCCGGCTCCTTGTTCTAGCGTGTGGCACTACACAATCAGCACTCCATGCGATAGCAACTACCAACCTGTGCACACCGAGTCTTGAATAGGGTTGCGCCCTTCTTTGCATCGCCGCCTTTGAATCCCATAACGCAGATAGATGATTTGATGGTTGGATCTCCTGGGTCTTATTTTCTTTTACACTTCCGGTTGGGTATTCCGGAGAGGAAGGAAAATGTAATCATCGTTCGTTCTCGCGTATTCCCGGCACGACTTCTCCCGACACTACCCTGTTGCACGATTTCGACTTCCTCTTTGGGGGTTTACGTAATGCGCTGGCCACTACCAACATGACCGACGTAACATGACATAACGACGATGGATCAGCCATCTTACGCCCGAACCTGTCGCATCTGCCTGGCTGGCGTGGAGGAAGAGAGGGAGAGCGGGCGTCTCTTCTCTCCCTGCCGTTGCAAAGGCACTGCAAAGTACGTCCACGTGGGCTGTCTGTAAGGAGTTAGAATCAGGCGTATTACTAACTGCAGGAAGCGATGGAGACTAGAGAGCGGCAAGCAGTCCAACTATTTTCAGTGTGATTTGTGCCACTTTGAGTATGCTTTCCGCCGTACTCGCTATGCAAATATACTTAGCTCACGCTACACGCAATTCGGATCGACCTTGTTGGTTCTCAGCACCACCATTTACGCGGCCGGGTTTATTTCCCGGCCCTTTTTGAGTCACTACTATGAGGATGTGCCTCAGGGACAGTCCTTCTTAGAACATATGGGCACTGGGCTACTCTCAATAGGTCTGGTCGGATTTTACCGAGCTTGGTGGGGCGGCACGCACATTTACATTGGGGGTTCACGGCGACGGGAAAATGCAAGCTCTTACATGACCTACCTACTTGTTGCCGTTGGGCTACTTAATGTGGGCACCTACATTTGGCGGACTGTCCAAGCTGGGACGAAAAGGGTTTTAACGAAAGTGGCAGACGACATCCTCGAAGTTGTGGACTAAAGTACTGGTCATACGATAGGTAGAGGGCCTTTTCTGCTTTTTTTCTTTACCAGAACAATCTGAACTCAAACCGGCTATGTGTTTTCTCGGCAGTGCCTCTGCCTTGAACACAGACATCTGCATGATGTAGGAATGCCTCCGTTGGATAAGCAATTCAAAAAAAGCAAATATCGGAGATGGCAAGTTTCTGATTCATGAGTCCGTGCAACCAACCTCCCCTGCATTTACAGCCAAAGATGTTGCAGCTCTCAGCTCCGCAATAGAACCCAACCGTTCGTTTGCCATCCAAGCACATTTTGTTTGAGTGTGCAAGTCTGGGATTGTTGTAGATACTTTGTATGACCGACAGCAAGGCATGACATCCGTTGTGAATATTGGAGCTGCGAGCTCAGGAGCGACGTATGGCATAGGCAGAGTGGAAGAGGGTCGCTTAGTTGAGTCTCCATCCGAACTACCCTGAGTTGTCGAGAATCAATCCATATTCCGACACGTCTTGAGTGTTGTCTGTGAAGGAATAGGCAAGATCGAAAATAACCATCCCTCATAACATATGCGATCTGGAATCTGGCTGAGGATATCTAAGAAGTTGTGATTAAATGCATCCATCATTTTAAGTCTTACCATATGCCTGCATCACCTTGATTTGTAAAATCTCGAAACAAGCAATTGCCGATGGCCATTTGAAGAACGCCACCATTCCTTCTTCTACCGTGGTCGGATTCGCTTCAAATCGGACCAAGTTCGATTCGTGTCTCTTCACATCGATCAAGGTTAATACGCCGTTTATTTCTCAACCGATATGATACAGACCGAGGCTCTCAGCACACAGATTCTCGGAACCAGCCACGAACTCACGGAGTACACACATCGCGATATATACCCTTACCCCTTCTCTCTATCTAATTTTCCATTGAAGGAGCAGCCAAGCTTTGGTCACTGTTCTTCGTTCTCGATCACCGGGTGTCCCTCCAGATTGTGACCCGTTGAGAACCGGCCTAGATCCCGAAACCCACTCTAGTTCCCCTCAGGTCTGAAAGCGGGTCAGATTGGGTCCGTTGGGGCCGACTACGATACTCGCTTAAAGTATTATTTGTAGATTGCGGTCAGAAGTGGGTCAGAAAGTGGGTCAAACCTTAAATCCCCATTTTCTTCCCGCCCCCCACTGCCTCACCACCCTTCACGGGATAGAATACTGTCTCCAGAGCGTGACAGCAGCATGTTACACAGCAACAACCGCTAGCTAGCCTCTTGTAACCCTTCAGTGTGTGGAAGACGACTGAAATGGACGGTTTACGGACTGTATTCCATCCGATAGCGGATAAAAATCTGTCCGGATGAATTTTTGTGACTAGTATTTGAGATGCCCGGTGAATGGTGAGAGAGTAACCAGTTCATCTCTCCCCAAAACGCCCGACACAGACGAAAAGAAGCTCTTCAGATTAAAATACGATATGGCAGCAGCAGCATCAAAGAAGGTTATCCTAGTCACTGGCGCCAACAGTGGCATCGGCTACGAGATTGTCAAGGCACTTCTGGAGTCCGAAAAGAGTTCCTACCATGTCCTGGTCGGCAGTCGCTCTCTGGACAAAGCCAAGTCTGCCATGGATAGCCTCCACAAGGAGTGCCCAAAGTCGCAAAGTACCATGGAAGCGCTCCCAGTCGATCTCACTAGTGACGAGTCTATTGATAAGGCTTTTGAGCAAGTCAAGGCGAGTCCTGGACACGTTGACACTCTTATCAACAATGCTGGTTTGCATACTTGTGCGAATTGGACTAACATATCCTAGGGGCCACCTTTGACATCGAATATGTTGGTGGCAGAGTGTCTCTCCGTGACTGCTTTAACAAGGCATACGACGTGAATGTTGCCGGCACGCAAGTCATAACTTGGAAATTTATACCACTCTTGCTCAAGTCAACTGAGCCCCGCCTTATCTTCGTGTCTGGTCTATCCGCTATCACGCAGGCAAGCGAGAAGTACTTCCCCACTCCCCCTCAGCCGGCGGGTTGGCCCAAGAAGATAGATTTCGAGACAATTGGATACCGCTGCAGCAAGTCAGCACTCAACATGATGATGCTAGACTGGAACCACAAGTTGAAGGAGGATGGGGTCAAGGTCTGGGGTTTTATGCCTGGGATGCATGCTACAAATCTGGGAAATATGAGAGAGACGGCGTTGAAGATGGGGCTTATGCACCCTAGCATTGCTGGAAAGGCTGTCAGGACGGTTGTGGAGGGAGAGTGGGATGCTGACGTGGGGAAGCTTGTTTCCAAGGATGGTGTCGTGCGATGGTGAGCTGAAGAAGCCGAGCTGAAGACGCTCGCTCATGGATCTGAGTTTCTCAATTTCAAGTAGGCATTCTAATCCTTATTTTTTCCGTGTAAGCCACTTGTTCTCCATGATTCCGCATCTACGTGATCAGCACCATTTCCGTTGCCAGTTCCGTGGCCATGGCCTTTCTCAAAGCCGCAAAAGCTTCTACTTACCCAAGAAATTAATTATGTCTTCTACTAGCCTTTGTTGTCTCTTGTTATGCTGCAACTTGTAAAATTGTATGATTGGTGCGGTACGAATCATGTAGATGCGCAGATTCTCGTGGAACAGCAAGTAAAACATTTCTTACGCAAATACAAATAGAAATATCACTTCGGCGTGACTAGGATTCTCAATCTCCCCGGTTCAATTCAATTTGGAAATCCTAGCAAAAGAGGATGGATCTCATTCATCGGAGTTGTGTTTCGCCGAGAAAGCTTGAAATTTCGGGGTATTTACAGCTTTTTACAAAGGCCAAGGTTACTCCGCCTAAATTCTTCACAAACCTGCCCAGCTGACTGCTGCCAGAGAGCATTCCATTTCATTGGACCTCAGTACAACAAAGAGGTGTT
>JAABUO010002280.1_pt1 | contig 23554 bp, 17 predicted proteins | sample 5559291 | NCBI WGS metagenome assembly JAABUO01 (sample SAMN10711878, study PRJNA513372) | rock metagenome | isolation source: Antarctica rocks | place: Antarctica: Victoria Land, Finger Mt sud
CCTTCTTTGCAGGCGGTCATCAATGCTGCGAATTCGTCTCCTTCAAACAGGCCAGGTATTTCAGCGTTGGCAAGCAATGTATTCATGCGTTCAAGGAATCCCGAGTCCAAGACATTAGACTCATCCATAATGAAACAGATCTTCTCTCCCCTACATCCAGAACGGCGAAGAACGTCCCGCAAGTCGTCATCGAAATCCTCTACGGAATACTTGCCATGTACCTTGATTTGGAAGACTTTCAGTCCATTCATCCATGCCACAAACCGCGAGAGCGTCGTTTTACCGCTTCCGCTAACTCCAATGAGGATTAAATGGCCTTGTGGTTGACGGAACACCCGGTCGATGCGCAGTACATGCTCAAGAACATCGTTGAATAATATCAGGGGCACGTCCACCTCTTCTTCACAAAAGGTCTTAAGCCTGGCTTTGACAAAATCTCGGAGTTGGTCGCGTTCGACTGGTATGTAGTTCTTCGACAACCAGTTCGAGAAGAGGATAGGCAACATGAGAGCCGTCTCTTGATCAACAGTTGGGAAGTGCTCCGAAGCGATGCGATGGACAGTATCGCCAGTCCATTTCCGCTCATCCTCAGTAACCAGCCTATCTTGAAACAGCCGCAGCGCCTCGTGAGCCCAAATCCTAACAAGACCTTCGACTGTGAGATTCTCCAGCGGTCTTATAGCTTCGTAAACACCACGAACCCACCGGGTGAGCTCGCGAGGGGAGTAGACATAGTGTGGCTGGATCTTCGGGGTAAAGCGAGTTTGTGATTCCAAATAGAATTGTACCATTGCTCTGGTAAGTGCTTCTGCATAGCCACGTAGGTTGGGGATGATCTTGAGAACAGAGCTATTGAAAGTCCCGTAAATCTGGTGTAACGAAACTTCTCCGGGGTAATCTACCATTATCAGGGGAGCATGCCTCAGGAACCGGGCACCCAAAGGTGTTCGGCCAGCATCAGTTGGCGGATTACATGCTCCGACAAACTGGATGCGCTCCAGTGTAACCCATGTTTTGTCTGATGTTCTCCAGAACCCGTTTTGCTCCACTAGCTGCCGTATGAAAGATATAGCTCTCTGTGTCCCATATTTATCCGGAGCGGGAAGGTTGATCTCATCACAAAAAAGCACGAGCCACCGGCCAATCTGTGAAGGGGACATGACAACGCCGTTGAGAGTCTTTCGATATTCGCAGTACTGATCGAAGGTCTTGATCAGCAGGTCCGGTGTAGTTGCGCTCGAAAAGTTGAGGCCAACAACTTCCATATTGGGCAATTTCCGCAAGGCACTGAATAGCGTCATGGTCTTGCCAGAGCCTGGAGGACCACAAAGCACTAGGGGTTTATGCTCTGCAAGCCAGGAATACAAGATGTCTTCATGTCGGACTGTGTCGAGAGTTGGTATGACTACGTCGGTTTGGGAGATCGAATGAGTGTTGATTTCGATATTTGGGACATGCGACTGCCAGGGCGTCCAGTCTGCTTGAGGAAGAGAAACGTCATAGTCGATAAGGGACGATGATTCACTAAGTAGAGGGATGTTGAATGTCGTAAGAGCGGATACGTCTTCGCCAAACGCCTTTCTTTCTCGCATTGGACAGTCTCCAGCCAATGCCCAGACTAATGCAAGTAGAGTCTTTTTAGAGATGAAAGATTCAACATGCTCCTGATCTAAAGGAAAATCTTCGTGTTGCAAGTTATGTTCGATGATAGTCCTGCAAGCTTTATTGAGCAGAGAGAACAGGGTGTTCAGTGCCCTGATTGCTGTGAACTCCATGATGTGGCTTAACCCGCGAGCTCCATCGAGGGCGTTCTTGAGAAGGCTTTCGGTACCGAGATAGTGCTGTAGAAGGTCTGCGGCTTGGTCTTGAATAATGAGTGCATGGGCTGAAGCTTGGCCAGTTGTGTCTTCGTCAATCTCATCAAAAGCTGTACTTCGAAGGCCCTGGAGGTAGTGTGATAGCATCATGTCTGACGTTACAGTGTCATTGCTGAACCATACCATGCCACAACGACTTACGGTGGCGAGGGTGGCATACTTGAGTGTTTCCACTTCAAATAAGATGCGTACATTTGCTGGTAAATTTAGTCGTTCGCCATTAGGCAATGTCAACAATTTGTTATCGTCTAAAACACTGTTTAGATTTTCCACCCACTCCGGATCCACGTCACCATCGAAGACGATCCAGTGTCGCTTGGCATCCTCCCCCCGCAGATTGTCTACAATCTTCCTCAATATGCTCGTGAATAGACCGTCTGTCCATTCGCGGGTTGTGCTATCAAGACTGCCATATAGAGCTTCCTTAGACATTACTTTAGAGTCTATGATGTGGTAGACACCTTCCACGCCCTCAATCCGCTGAAGCGCCCGAAGCAGGACCTTCCAGATGGCCGATTTCCCCGAGCCTGAGTCGCCTACCATCATTACGCCATGATGTATAGCTTGGATCTGATATAATTGGACTATCTTGGTCATCCATGTTTCGTTGATCACCAGATGTCTCTCTGCTGCTTCGACACGGATAGCGTTCTGCAACTCTTTCAAGTTCGCGGAAACGTACTGAATGCCAGGGAAAGATTCTAATTCAATGGCTTTCATAGTCTCGACATCGTTGCGAATCAATTTTGGTGCGATAGTCTCGCGGATACTCTGCACAATGATCTGAGGCTCTAGAGTTTCCTCTACCTGCGAGCTTTCGCGACTTGTCATTAACCGAATACGCTTGAGACCACCAGAGCTTACAAGAACACTTTTCAGCGCTCGTAAACCAAAGTCGTAATGAGCTTGCTTTGTCAGTTGGGCTGCACAATAGTCGAAGAAAGGTACGGTTTGTTTTGCAAGTTGCTTGGCATGTCTGAATCCCTGGGAATATAGCATGACTTCGGCAATTAGCTCTTTGTCTGGTTTAGACATAGCTACACTTCGGAAAAGCTTCTTCAGATTGTCCGGTAAATTTGATCGCCCGGCATAGCCAGGGTTCATGGTAATAAAGATGCCAGTGTTGCTGTTGACGGCGAATTGTCTCCCAGCTAAGTCGACTTGTGCATTCCCGTCCTCGGAACCTCTTTTCAAGCCCAGTTGTATATTTTGAATCTGCTGAGACACAGCCGAGAGTATACGCTCTTCCAATCGATTGAATTCATCAAAGCAGCCCCAAGCACCGACCTGGCAGATACCGAGAAAGATGCGTCCCATTGCCTGGAAGTCAAACGTATCATCACAACAGAATACTAGCGTAAATCTGCCGAGCTGTATCCCAAGGGCTTTGACTGACTCAGTCTTACCAGTCCCAGCAGGACCGTAAGGAGACCCCCCCAACCGTTGAGCCATGGCTTGGGTCAGCGTCAAAAAGCAACGATCTGTTAGCGGCGTACGAACCAATCGCTCGGGGACGCCAAGGTATTCGAATCCGTACGCAAGATCAGCATTCGCCATTTTGATCCGCAGGCGATTGATAAAGTCGCCTTCTGGCTTGTATACGTAACGCATCTGTAGTAGCCACATGTAGTGAGATGGTGAAGTTGCGCCAGCGCTTATTAGCTTTCCTATCGCATCGCGTTGGTGAACAAATTCGGTTATGAGATGCTCACACTTTCTCCTGACCAGCAGGTCCAGATCTCCCAGCACGATGGACGCTAGCAGCTCAAGGATCTTGACCTGTTCATCATATAGAGTCTGTAGATTGGTACCACCAGTAGCCAGCTCCAACTCAATCGATGTCGTCCAAGCGGCCTGAGTGGCTAACACAACGATCTGGGCAGGAAATTTGGTAAGATAGTCATCGAACGCAATACGGTCGACATCAGTGGAACTGCAAATCGCCTGGAAGGATAGCACGGCTTCGCTAAGAAGTTCTGCTAATGTGGCCTTCATGTTGTTCTCCAGAGCGGCTAGCCAGTCATTTATTTTTGGCGTCTTCACAAGAGAGACTGGTCGCTTTAGGTGCACCTCTTCGCCTTCTTTCGAAGTGAGTCCCGTTATTGTTGACTCTTCATCCATCAGAAGCCCTGACAGGCCGGCGAACATCTTTCTAAGATGTTTTGCTATCCTCATAACGTCGTTGCTGTTCCCAATAATTTCGAGTAGATCCTCGTCGCCTACGAAGTAAAACCTTGGAAACGAAATCCGCTCACGCTCAAGGTATTCTCCCAGAGCTTTCTGAATCTTGTTGAGTAATTCTGAAAGGCGCTCTAAAGATTTCTGCACCCCTGATATATTCAGAACATCCAGCACGAACGGAGACTTGTAGACCTTCTTCAAAACGGCGAAGAACTCTGAATTGATGTTTTGAAAGCGCGAGGATTCGATGGGCAATAGGTGTTTTATATCTACATTTCCAGTAAAGACGCCCTCAAGATACACCCATTGACGCTGCACATCGATCCAGACGTCAAATAGTACGTGCACCCGGTTGAGTTTGTCTTCCCAAGTTGACGCCTCTTCCTCGAATTCTTTGTAGTATGGGGAATGCCTCATGGCCTGTAAGGAATTCAAATTCTCACTGCACTTGGCGAAAAGGTCGTCCCAGCCACGGATTAGACGACATTTGTTCTGGTAGTTCACAAGATCCAGAGAATAGTTCTGCCATGTATCTCGGACTTGCTTCAAGAACTCCTCGAGTGCCATTTCGCCTTGTGCCTGCGCGACAATATCACGAATTAATGGTTCACTGGCGACCAGCTGGAGATCCCAAACATCCCCAAGGCACATTGAAATTGGAGAGTACCTCTTCCCAGGTTTCAAGGCTTTGAAGATCTTGACCCAGTGACGTTCACGGACTGCTTCTGATTTCATGTCTGACAAGAGAGGATTGACCTTGAGAAATTGCCGAAGGACCGATTGTATATGCTCGAAGGCAGCATATTGACGCATACGACTCGGCATCTCTTTTGTCATCTTAATAAGGCTATCAACAGACTGCCGTAGCTTTCTTGTCTGTACGCTAGACCAGAGTGTTTCACGGAGTTCATTCACGCTATTCCATATTGTTGACAAAGCATCCCACACGGAAGTAAAATCTTGCACTTCCTCCAGAATTGTAGTTAGTATGTTACTAGGGCTGCTTGGTAGGTCCAAGGCCTCTTTTGCTTTCGACACCATATCCGATTCGGATCGTAGGGTGGTGAGCCGTGACTGGAAAGACTTCAAGGTTGAAGATGCTTCTGCCGGCGGAATGTTTCCAGATACTGGCTTCTCTTCGTTCCATTGAGCCGCCACGTCTTCAACCTTCCCGTGAACCATCTTATCCTCTGCTGAGATTTTCGCACGTAGAGCATCAGTTTGATCGTCAACTATTTTTACCTTGCGGCTTAAAATCTCGTTGAGGGCAACCCACTCATGATCGACATGCTCAACAAGTAACCAATCCGAAGTAAACTGATATCGTTGCCGGGTGAGAGTCGTCTGACCTTGGCGGAAAAGATCAATTTCTGGCTCCCACGCTTCTACCTTTCTCCTGCATTGTTGGACAACAGTAATAAAAGAAACTGCTTGAGCAGTGGAGGATGCCTCGAGCGATTGACCTTCAAGATCTCTGCGGGCCTTTTCGATCTCAGCGTAAATTTCTCTCATACGATTCCCTAACCGTCCACCGAATTTCAGGAGTATCTCATGTTGCCATTGATCATACTTAGCATTAACCTTAGTCTGAACTTGCTCATAGTCAACCGTTACCGATCCAAATGAGCGAGTCGACTCCGAGGTATCAAACGTTGTTCGAGTTTTTCGAATCTCTTGCAATAAATGAAGCCAATTCTCGAGATCCTCTCCAAGAATTTCATATACATATTCAGATTGAAGATCCCATAGAGACTGAAATTGAAGCCATTTGTCCACGTAGTTGGTGACTTCATGGAGCTTATTTTCGATGACGTTATACACCGCCAAAAGATCATCCATGCAGAGGCTTGGGAGGTATGTGAATTTTGCCTTGGAAGATCCAGGACTTAAAATATCAACCTTCATCTCGTACCTTGAAGAAATCACAACCGGAAGGCCGCACACGATAGCGAGCCATTCGTGCAATTGGGATAACCAACTAGCGCGAGCGAGTTCTGGCGGAGGATCGAGATAGATGACTTGGTTGCGCATAGATATTTCGTGGACAAGCTGTTGCAGTATTGGGACACTAACCTCATCTTCTTGTTCTAGCACACTACGTCGATGCATACTATCATCATTCACCCCATCCTGCTTCGATCTGGCAAAAGTCTCGACCCATGAACGCATCGCACTTCTAAGACGCTCGAGAAGAATAACCTCTATCTCTTTGTTCGTCTTGTAGACCCAAAATGGTAGATTTGCATAATTTTCAAGGTTTAGTTGATCGACTGCGGACTGAATAGTCTCAAGTCGTGCAGTAAAATCTGAAGGCCTGTATGGACAGCTCTGTAATTCTTTCAAGGCAATTTGAATCCTAGCATGGACTCCTTCCAATGTGGAAGTCTTGCTCTGTAGTACCGAAGCAACAGCCGCGAAATCTCGCACGAATTGGGCGTGCTTGCTCTCGCGGCTAGTAGAAGCCATTCGTGCAGCGGAACTACTTGAAACGTAGGAGATCGGTTTGACTAAAACGTCATAAGAGTGCACAAATGACTCCCACCTTAAAGTTACTCCTGTCATAATGAGGTTCTGCACTTCCTTTTGATACCCGTTCAGGAGGATATTGACATGGGCCATCGAATCAATCACACGGCTGGTCTGCCCTAGACTTCGCACACTTTCCATTAAGCTTACAGCATACGGGTACACGCGCTTTGCCTCCTTTGATATACTGCTTATAGCATGAGGGACTTGATAGTCTAGCCAGATCAAATTCCTGACCTCTTTGAAGAGAGCAATAACTTGAGGGTCGAAGTTGATCGTCAATTCTAACGTACTTCCGAGGGCGCGATTTCTTGTTACACCAAAGAGGCGACCGGAGATTGAGATCTTACGTTTCGTGACATCATGGAGCCATGACTCGAATATGGGCCGCGTGTCAAGTTTCTTGCGAAACATACTGCTTTCAGCTTGTAGTTTCTGTCCTTCCGAGTGAAGAGTCCAGTCTTTACCAAGCACGTCTTCAACCCTTCCCATGTATCCGTCAAGCTGCCTTTCAATTTGACGAGCCCAGATGATGGCACCGGCTACAGGAGGAAGATCTCGAAGCTGTGCCATTGCATGGGCCTCAGAATGCCCATATTGCTGCTTGAAACGTTCGTGTAAAGCGGCGATATCGTGCTTGACATTGTCTATGAGCTGAGATTGATACTCAGTGATCGCTCCGCGGATCTTAGGGCGCACGAACAAAGCATTGAACTTCGAGAAAACCCGAAACATCTCGTTAGCGGTTTTTGCCGTCGCCAAGCGATCTCTGAGACGAGCGATGATGGAATTCTCAACTCTTGACGTTCGTTCATTATAAGTGATCTCTGCCTGTACCCAAATTTGTGTTCCTTCTTCGGAAACATGAAGAACATCCACGTCTCTCAGTGCAGCATACGCTTGAGTTACCTCTTCCACTGCATCAACATCACCAATTTCTTCAACCAGGACGACTTGATCACTAGTAAAACCTTGAGTTGAAGCCGCGCTTGAAGGCTTCCTACCCAAAACATTGATGATGGTTCTCTGGAGCTGCTCATGGTTGACACGGAAAGTGTTGACATAGTTTAGACGCTCCTGTAGTTTTACATGACGAGAGACGACTTTGATTGGGATGAACTTCTCGGCCCTTCGTCGAGTAACCTCACGAGCGACATTGGTAAAATCTTTGACGTTGTCATCCCACGTTGCCCAGATACCTTCGGCCGATTCCATTACCGCTTCAAAGTCTTTGAAGTCTAGGTGCATTAGCGTTCGACCATGAAGAAGTGAGCGGAGCTGTGTTTCGAGGTCCCCTGAGATAGCTGTAACCAGAGGCAGAGCCCGTGCGATAGGGTAGGGGCAGATCCGTAGTTTTCTATTGAGGTGGTTGAAAATCGAAATAGTAGAATCCCGTATTTTGTGCAGTGATGTCGCAGACAGAAGCTCGTCCAGAGGAAAATCTCGCATCAGCTGATTGTACTTTTGAACTTTGTCTGAGGCTTCTTTCAGCCCAGTATCCGCACTGAAGCTGACAGTCGCCTGGAAACGCTTCGCGTGGCGCAGTATTTCCATGGTCAGTTGGACTCCATCACTCCTTAATTGCATCTCAATACCCTCTAGGGCGAACTCCATTGATAGCCAGAAATTGATCTCTTGAGCTGCGGAACCGCTGTCCGGATCCCGAGACATCTTCGTGATTGATTGTATAGACTTGATCCAGCTATTGACAGTATTCTGAAGGTCGTTCAGAAACCTGCTATCGGTTAAGAGGGCTGGCGGTAAGAGATCAATTGTTGGCTTAATATTTTGAGCAGATGCAGAGGATATGGCATCCTGAACGACATCTGGAAGAGGAAGTACTAGTTCAGGTATCTCGATGTTTTGCTGTAGGTGAAGCAAACTAAGTTCTAATTCAGCAAGCTTCTTCTTCGTCCCAGGTACACCAGACTTGTCATCGGTGTCTGCACGACCCTTGCTGCCGCCCAGGAGCTTCTGATTTTGCGTGTAGGCGTTGAAATATGGGGAGAGCGCTAGGTGTATTATGGAGTGGAGGACCTCATAAGGTGAAACTGGAGTTCCCTGAGTGGTGTTCGTGTCGTGAAGTGCTCCCAAACCCGGAAGATTGATAACCTGAATCTGTGCTGCAAGCGGTACACGAGGATCAATCGGCTGTGGACGCTTAATCAATGCTACCGAGGCCGTTGTGGTGGACGAGAATGATATCTCAGATGACAGTAAATAGGCATATTGGGGGGCATTTCCTTCAATCGAAAATCAGTGTGCATCCCTCATCTGCCATAAAACCGTTGCTGACCTGATGATCCATGATTATCGCTATCTATTGAGTCCGTAGGGACAAGATCCTTCTGCACATATAGGGCAACCTGCGAATCCGAAGCAAAGCGTGTGCATCGTTGTAGAGTGTCGTTTCTCTTGGAGGCAAACAACAAGCTTCCAGGGCTCTCCAGATCTTCTGCAGAGGCTCCTAATGTGACCTCCAATAGATCTGCAAGATGCTGTATTACAACATTGGGGTCGATAGTGGTGATCGAATTGGAAGACGGGGCATGCCCGTTGGCCCCTGGAGAAACCACTTCCATGATTGAAAGAAGCGTAAGTTATTTGAGGGTTATCATGAATAGATGATATCAGACAACAGCTTCATCATGCTGTCCGCGATTTATTGACGCCAGTGGAGCTGCCCGGTCGTCGTTAATCGTAGGGAATATCATCAGATAATTATGAGTATTGACGGGTAACTCTTAAAGATTCAGATAACGCGCCGCCAGAGGGACCGCGGCAAGCACCGATAAATCGACATCAAGCTAACCTTGAGACTCCTCACAGGCGAGACAGGGTCTATGTAGAAATATCATTGGTATACTGTAATTCCCCCAATCGTTTAGATCATTTTTCAAGTCATCATGTGTCTCATAATACTACTAGTGATATAATAGTCTAGGTCCCGCATGCTGATGCCGTGAGAGTTTGAGTACACAAAAAAGGATATGAATTCCACGAATACAAGATTTATATTTAGGAGATGAAGGTAGCCTCCGAGAAAAGGTTCCCTTCTTCAACCTTCTCCACCCCGTCGATATTGATCTTTAGATCCAGCTTTTGTTGTGGACAATACTGTAGTGATGATCAACATGGTATCCCATCCTCCACTGACTTAGAAAATTGCATACCTGATAGATATACGGCTTCGTCCCTGCCACGCCACCAACGATGGTTTTGATGAAACCCGGAACTTTTGCCAAGACGTCCACTTTATCTAGTCTCTTACCTAAGCTGCCCTCTAACTTAGCATTCACAGGTTTACCGTCTTTAGTCTTGCCACTCCATAGGAATTTTACAGCACCAGGCTCAGGCCAATCATTGTCCGGGTCTTCCTTGATCTCTGTATGCTGAGCAGAATGAGCTGAGCCTGCGCAAATTATCTCTCCGTCCGTGGCGATTCCCCCTACGCTAACAACGGTAGATCCATACGAAGGCGGTGTGGTATATTCCATCATGACCGCTGAATAGGTGGGGGATTGGAAGTCGACAAAGTTCCATTTTGCGGCTGCGCATCTTCAGCATTGACCAGGCTCTCTATAATTCGGAATTTTGCACACCTGCATGATGAGGTTTCATCCCCTGCAGGGCGTGGGAGAAAAAACCTCTGCCCTTGAAGTCTACTTCTCCTGTTTTGGTAATAATACTGCCATCAACCGTACATCGAGGCCAGAAAGCATGCCTCATGGAGCCCCAAGGATTCTGTGGATCTGTGCCAAAATAACTCTTGCCATCTTTGCCGACATGAAAACCCGGAGCTGTCCGTGATATAGTCAGGTTGACAATGCTGGCTTCGTTGGTGACAGACCTGACCAAATAGGAAGTCCCGTCTTCACTGAGAGTAACGGCGCAGCCATCGGCATAGAAGGAGAGCTTCTTATCGTCGAAACCATAGTTATCCAAAGGGTCAGACGACCAAAGGGGTTGTTTTTCTTCGTTGGGGTAAAAAATCTTAGTATTGAACTGGCAGGTTGTCCGGATGCCGCTGGTTGCGCGAAAGAGAGTCAGTATCTGTGAATGTGCGGCTCTCTGCATGAAATCTCACGCTACATTACTGTATATTACTTGGGCCATGCCAATATGACCGCTTTCGGCCATGAGATAGAAAGTTTGGGTCTCCACACATGTGGAGTCCATGGCAGCCCATTTCAAGTCCTCTAACCCTAACTCGGTGTATGGCACTGTCTCAGCCTGTTTGGCTACCGACTGGATTGCTGAAGGCCCGTAGACGGGCTCTTGGGTTCCAGCAACATGCGCGACTCTGTCATAATTAGCAACTCATTGATCGAATACGATTTATAATCAATGAACTTGCTGCTGTTTGATCCAATTCATATTTACGGAAAGTGTTCTTATAACTTGGACACTGCAAATAAAAACTTAAAGGATGAGTTACTGTACGGTAGAGTACGTCATTGGCGAATCGGACTTCGAACTGTTGACGGGCCGAGCCGCCGCTACTAACTTCCGCGTGAAATGAAAGCCGTCAATATTTAATTCCTTCAATTTTTCCTCCTATGTAAGTTACGATATCCTCCATTGTTACCGTGTGTCTGTGAATAGCGTCATTACCCCTACAGTCGTTCGAATTTCGAGTCTGAAAAACAAAGAACCTCTCGTATCCGACTTGTAGGGGGAAACGACATAGGAATCCTGTTTACGAGAACGAATAAACTTCCTTCCAGCACGAGTCAGGTTTCGTCAATTGGCCCGAACCTTTACTGCAGGAAACGGCGTGCTGGGAAGGATTAGGAGCTCGTTGAGGATCACGTCTGAGAATAAAGATGGCTCGAAAGCAAATAGCCAAGGATCAGATAGTGAAGCTCATAGTAGGAGCGGGCCAAGCCAGTCCAAGTCCTCCGGTGGGACCGGCCCTGGGTAGCAAAGGCGTTAAAAGTATGGATTTCTGCAAGGTATGTTAATGGGAGTTCCTTTGGAAGATTTCCTACTCATTTGCTTGGAAGGAATTTAATGCGCGTACCGCCCACATGACGCCTGGTGTACCCATACCTGCCCGAGTGACGGTTCGTCCTGACCGATCCTTTAATTTCGAACTCCGTACGCCAACAACAGCATATCTACTATTGCAAGCAGCTGGTGTCAAAGAACGGAAGAGTAAAATAAGAGGCGCTATGCAGCCCGGAAAAGAAAGCATTGGGGATGTTTCATTGAAACATGTTTACGATATAGCACTAATCAAGCACTCAGAGCTGAGGTTGTCGGGGTTGAATTTACAAGGACTGTGCAAGAGCGTTATTGCACAAGCACATTCAATGGGCATCTCCGTGGTTCCATAGTTGTCACACTTACGTCTAGAAATCGCTTTGATAGTATAGATTCGCGTTCATGTAAATATTCTATTTGGCCCTCAATGCTTGATACCCAGGCATTGCTAGACTCTGCAGTCGAAAATCCATTTGCGCCAATCAAGACATGGCTGAACAAGGTAGCACACCATACATGTTCGAGCTGTTGAAATCATCTAATGTAGGCATTGAATAGTCTTGTGGCATTTCAGATATTGATCCTGTGTTATGTAGAGTACCAGTACCAGATAATTTGACACCGCAGCTCCTGTACATATCCTTCCCGGCAGATTCCGATGGTAAACGGTTATCGAAAAATTATCCTAGTGCCCGAAGGATACGGTACTGTACCTTACTACGTACCAGTATGCAGATTTTTATCAGCCCTATTAGATTATTATCGTTCATGATTACGCCTCGGCAGTGCTAGAGAACAGCCATTATAATTTCTCTAGAGCATCTTTGACGTGATTCATCCCACTATTAATAATCCTCCACCTTCAGTTCCATCTTTCTTGAACATAGAACATATAAAATTGCAAAACTTCTCCAGCACTCTCCAGCACTGAGCACCTGGAGAATTCCTCCAACGAACAAGCAACAAAATCGCCCAAGTTCAGATCGAGGTTCGGGTCCTCGTTTACATCAGCGTCCCTCGAACCCGGCCTGATATGGAACCTAATTGCGCTTCAGATTGATCTCATCTCAGGCATTCACGGCTGACTGTGGCTAAATCTATCAAAATTCTCGAGTTCTTACAAAGTAGGCGCACCGTCGCTGACACCGAAAAACGTTCAAACGTCCTTTTTGCACTTAGGCTGGCTTGAGGTAGCAAGAATTCTCGTTCAATTGTGAAAAATCTGGAGGCTCTATCCGTCGGCTACTTTGGAGCCTTCTTACATCGACATACTCTCAGCATGAACTCCATAACTTCCCCAATTGTTCCACATGAAGAAGATCAACATACAGTGGAAGGTTTGCTCGACCTGTTGTTCAACGGCCCTGTCACATTTTGACTAATGAGTTTTCACAGATGGCGGACTTCTTCCCTCAAGCTCCCAGCCTGGCCAGATGCAGAATACACCCGCAGCTCCATCGTCTGAGCCAACGCACCCTCAAGCTGTACGATTTGCGTCTGTGAACCAAGAGATAGAGCCTGAACAAAACCTACAAGCCACCACGACGCCGGCGTCGGATGCAAATACAATAGGAAGTAACGAGCTAAGCCCAGGGGCACATGCGGAAATAAGGCAACTTTCTCAGGGATTACAAGACGTTCATTTGCAGCATAATATGCAGCATAGAAGGATGATCAACTATGCTTATGAACCAGTGTCGCTACCAGCTTCGAGGGTAAGTAATTGATACTCTTTTTCGAACCACATTGATGGCATGGATTACATTTCGTCGAGTCTCCTATCTGATCTAACGTGATTTCTGTGGATTGTGCTCTCGTTCCGTATAGGATTTGTCATGGAAATCCCATGAAGAAATCAAGTGTCTGCATTGGAATGTGTTACCGCCTTTTCTTGGGCTTCAACGTACATCGTCACTAGTCGTAACATCTTGCCCTTTTCACAGCTATTCCTGGGTAGTTGTCGTTATCTTACTCAAGCTAATCCGTGTGTTCAGGTGCCTTCCAATGAATCAAGTCCCTACATCAGCTCGCGAGAGGCGACAAGGTCTATGGGACCGTCACCTCAACTCTCTCCGCCAGCTTCAGCGATGCCTACCCCCCCTCTTACACCGTCCGCAACAAATAGTCGAGACAGGCAAGCCGGTACTCCCGAAACCTCAGGCGCAGGTCTGACAAAAGTGCACCCGAACCCTTTACAAATGGCTCCCCAGATCTCACCCCAAAGAGGAGTAACACCGGCACCGGCAGTGGACATCTCTGATCCGAATATAATTCCAAGTGCTGCAACATCAAGACCTTCCTCCCCTTCTGAACACGCATCTACACGTCCAACTTCGCTCTCCCAAGAGTCTAGTGGGCATGCACCGGTCTTTGCTGTTGGGCCGAGCGAGGACTCGGTTTCGCCTTCCCGGGAGCCAAGTCCATCGCACACTCTTGGAGGGCGATCCGGCACAACGACACCTCCAACCGGTCCTGGTAGACCGTTCACGCCGGCGGGAGATCGGGATGACCCCTATGCAAGAAGTAAGAGGCCCCCCCAACCCAGAAACTTAGATGCTATCGACCCGAGATTCGTTTTTGGTGGCAAGGACAGCCGTCGCCGGTCAGGCATAATATCAACGGCAGCATCCTCTAGCTCCTTACCTCGCTCAAGTAGTGGTCATGATCTTAAGTCTCAAGAAAAGCATCAATCAACCTTCTCGTTACACTCGCTAGCTGGGAAGAAAGACCATCATGGCTACCTGCATGATGATAGCACTGCAAGCCTGGGCGCGAAGCCACATGGATCCATGTCGGAATTGAAGCGGTTCTTTCGGCTGGGACACCACAAGGCTAAAGGATCTCACTCATCCTCAGCTAAATCATCCGTAAACAACACAGGTTCTCGAACACCACCTCACCAGCTTCCGCTTGCAAATGTGCCTTTTGCCGATGATCATGGACTTCAAACGAAATACGGCAAATTTGGAAAAGTTCTTGGTTCCGGTGCTGGCGGATCTGTCCGGCTAATGAAAAGGAGTAATGATGGGAAGACATTTGCAGTCAAGCAGTTCCGAGACAGACATTCCTATGAGACCGAGCGCGAGTATGCCAAAAAGGTCACTGCAGAATTTTGCATTGGGTCTACTTTGCACCATGGCAATATCATTGAGACTCTCGACATTGTGCATGAGAGAGGTCACTGGTATGAGGTTATGGAGTACGCGCCGTTTGACCTGTTTGCAATCGTTATGACAGGTAAGATGTCGAGGGAAGAGATTTCTTGCTCCTTCCTTCAGATTGTGAGTGGTGTAACCTATCTACATGGAATGGGTTTAGCACACCGAGATCTCAAGCTGGACAATGTTGTGGTTAATGAGCATGGCATTATGAAGATCATTGACTTCGGAAGCGCAAGTGTTTTCAGGTATCCGTTCGAAAACGACATTGTGCTTGCCAGTGGTATGCAGCATTGCTCTCTCAACTCTACACATCCACTCACATATCGCAGGTATTGTCGGGTCAGATCCTTACTTAGCCCCTGAAGTCTACGACAGTGGCAAATACGACCCAGAACCTGTAGACATCTGGTCCCTAGCTATAATATTCGCTTGCATGTCTCTCCGCCGATTTCCTTGGAAGGCACCTCGTCTCACAGACAATTCTTATAAGCTCTTTGTCTCCCCACCCACCCCGGGAACGCCACCTGCTGGAGCAGGATTAAGAAGATCTTCGGATGGCAGATCAAAATCCGAACCTGCAATCAATTCTACTGCAGAGGAAGCGCGTCGGGGTTCACCTCCACCAACTGACACGACCTCGAGTCGGCCGTCTGAAGAAGAAGCTGGCAAGTCTCACCACGGCCATTACCACCATCATCGCGAGGGTCAGACACCTATAGGTGAGAACACTCAATCAACATCGATGCCGGCTCCTCCGACGAGTTCGAAACCGGAAGTTATCAAGGGTCCATGGCGCTTGCTTCGATTATTACCCAGGGAGACGAGATCCATCATGGGAAAGATGCTGGAGATCAGTCCCAAAGCCAGGGCGACGTTGAATGATATGATGGCCGATCCATGGATTGGAAACACCCCAGTTTGTAGCCAGTTTGAAGGGGGAAAGATTGTTAGGGCGCCTGGCCATGAACATACGCTAGAGCCGGGTACCCCTTCTGCGCCTGATAAATAGCACACGGTGTCTTATTCGATCTCACTTGTTGGCGTTCAAAGATGGCGGTAGTTTGCGGCGCTTTCTAGGGTTTGGGCGCATCTTACCATACCCGTGTCTGCACCAATTGCTTATGTCTTTACGACGGCTACGAGGTTTGGTGTAAAGCATCCTAAGGTAGGCACATAGAGTATATAAGCATAAAGGAACGAGTTCTTAGAATCTTGGTCTGCCTTTTTCGATCGCTGCCCACTTCAAGCATTGTAATCTTGGTGAGTTGTACAACTAGTTCACATTGCCGTCTAATCATGTAAACGTCACCCTCGAAGCACTCCTTGTGAGCGTTGTGTGAGGGGACACCCAGAGTACGGTACCTCGTTCATGAGTAAGTAAAAGTACTTAGCGCGACCACATACTACGAGATGTGACGGAGGTTAGATAAAGTTAACGCCGGTTCCAGATCGTTTGCGGTAGAGTAAATCATTGCGGCACAGCTTCTACTTCCAATGTGAAGGCCAAGCGCACACCCTTTCTGATCTACATGGCTTCATTCTTCCATATATTTTATTTACATAGCTTGTCTCCTTATGGCACGAAAAGCCCGGCAGCGCATAAGCTATGGTAAATCGCAGTCCTGCCTGGACTTCCCTCCTGCCTCGGTGGAAAAGCACTTCGACTAATTCGGGGCTTTTCTGCAGTCTTACCACTTGCAAACTCCCCTGGGGGACACCGCCTTGGCGTTAATGGACTCGCGGTCGACCCAGATCGCTCGATCTTGTCAGTCACACTGGCTGTCCGACTTCGTTGAGAAAGCCTTTCTAATTCCGAGGCAGGTACTCGGGCGGTCGAGACGGTCTTATATGTGCCTGGGATCTGAACCTCGATTTCCAGAAGAATATTTTGACAAATACGGAACTACCTTCTCCGCCCCTTTTCGCTTCTGGTCCTCAACGAAAGGCCGCTAAAGCTTCCACCTTTCGAAAACAAGTTCAAGCGCATACTCATTGGGTCAACGATATTATACTTACCCGTAATAACTCAGCATTAGTTTCAGCGTCTTCTGACATAACCGTGAAGGTATGGCGACCTGATGCTGAAGATCATCAAACTCCAACAACTGTGGGGCTACATAGCGACTACGTGAAATGTCTCGCAAGTCCAGGGACCCACTCGGACTGGGTTGCGTCAGGCGGCTTAGACCACAAAATATGCATCTGGGACCTAAACGGTGGTGGTGAGAAGCTAAATATAGACGTAGGGGAAGATGAAAATAGTGCTAAGGGCTCGGTATATGCCCTGAGCGTCCGTGGGTCAATTATGGCGAGTGGAGGGCCAGAGAGTACTGTTAGACTGTGGGATCCGAAATCTGGGAAACGAATCACAAACTTCGTAGGACACACAGACAATGTGCGAGACATTCTTATCAGTCAAGACGGTGACAAGATCATGACAGCTTCTTCGGACCAGACCGTCAAAGTTTGGTCAATGACTGCTGGCAGGTGCATGTATACCTTGACAATGCACAATGACAGCGTGTGGTCACTTTATTCAAGTCACCCTCAGCTATCAGTATTCTATTCTAGCGATAGGTCAGGTCTCGTTGCCAAAACTGACGTCCGTGGATGTAAGGTCATGGATGATGGCTTATCCTTGGCTATTGCGCAGGAACATGAAGGCGTCAACGAACTAGTAGTTGCTGGAGATTGGGTCTGGACAGCGACTTCGAGTTCGAGCATCAACCGATGGAAAGACATCGACACTACAGGTGAGGTCGAATTCCATGAGTCAGCTCGACAAAATCGAAATTCCATTGCCTCTTATTCGAAAACACCTTCACCGCCCTCTACATCGCCCTTAATAGCAACGAATGGTATAAAAAGCAAGAAGGTACCCCTGAATTGTGTTTTGAGAATCTCGAACAACTCGATCTTCCCTGGACAAGCAGCAAGAGATGCCGAAACCGCAACCATTCACTCTGCAAGTGTGAGACAGCAATCTGAGACGGTTGTCGAGCAAGACCTTGGAATTGTTGTTGCATTTCATGATCTACCTGAGGAGACTATCGAAGGTCAAAATGGCTTGATCAAGCATGTGATGCTAAACGATAGGAAACGAGTTTTGACCTTAGATACAGCAGGTGAAGTGATGATGTGGGATCTTCTCAAGGTAAACCACAAGAGGAAAAGCAGACCCCGCATGCTGATTTCTGAATAGTGCGTACCTATCCAGTCTTTTGGTAAACGGCATCTCGAAGATGTCACACCCGAAGTCAATACTACAGAGAGTGTTGCCAACTGGTGTGGCGTGGACACGAGGACTGGAAGACTGGCGTGTGTTCTCGAAGAGAACTACTGTTTCGATGCAGAGATGTACATGGACGAGCTAAAAATCGAAGGTGGTGAGGATTTCAGGGATGATCAACGAGGTAAGCGTCCCCAACAATCCAACAGTTGAACTTGTCCATGGTCTCTTTGTTGCCAGTATTATCTAGAGTATAGACTTGGATCACTTACTGATAAACCATTCAGTAAATTTTGGGAAATGGATTCTGCGCTATCTTTTTTCCAATCTCATAGAGGCAGAAATCGGGCGTGATGCGATTGTTAGGCAGAAAATGATGTCAAACATGCAGGCATCTACCGGTCTACGAAGAGAGAACGCTCCCCCGCTGTTACAGCTGCCATCTCTGCCAACACAAGGATGGGAGAACGGCACACTCGATGATGACTCTCAAATAACACCTCGCCCTGTGGATGGCAGCCTCCTTTCCGTCATGACGCCCGAGCTCTCGATAGGCGTAGCAACCCCATACGTAGGTGGTACGAATCTCAGCTCGCCTGTGCAAACACATCTACCCAGGACGTCCGAAGAAGGCTCGGATCTCGAAAAACGCCTTTCACGGCAAATTCAACCGAGGAACTCCACAGAAAAGCAGAGAGATTATTTTTCCACCGTTCCGAGTCCACATAGCCCCTCTGACTCTCAACCAAAAGCTCCTTCCACACCTGGAGATGGCTCATCAGAAACGACTTCACAGGCCATGGTCGACGATGAGAAAAAGGCCGTCGATGAGGAGAAAAAAGAGAAGCCCAAGAATATTAGCTCGCTTTTCGACAAGAAGTTTCGTATGACTTTTCCGAAGAAATTGGGGAGGACATCCGCTGAAACGAGACCTGTCGCTGTCGATGAAAAGGCGGAAGAGTCAGACAGGTCGGAAGAAAAAGAGAAAACCTTTGAAGACAACTTTTTTGGTACAATCCAAAAAGTCAGGCATGATTATGAGGAACACTATCAAAAAAAACCATTCGACCCTCTACCGCTGGGCATCAAGCCAAGCCTCCCTCATGAAACTCCTGTGATCAGTCTCCCACCGTCCACAACTATTATCGTTCAAGAAGACCGTCCAGACTCCGGTGGTGTAGCAGATCTATATAGGGGGACTGTTAATTCCGTAGAACTGGACGTTGATCTGATCGAGAAGGCAGGCCCACGGTGGTTAGGAGACTTGCTTCTACTGGTAGATCTTCCTCAATTGTTTGCGTACCAAGCTCGGACTAACGCGCCCAGAACCAACTGCCACCAAAGGAAATCCAAAAAGTCTCCTTTGTCTTATTACCTTACCAAGACCTTTTACCCACCATTGCTGGTGCAGACGGGTAAGTTGAGAAGCCCCAAAGGGGATCTGTACTAGAGACTAATTGACGAATAGGAACTCTCGATTGAATGCAAATCGCATGCTCCGAGCGAAGAAAATATGTGCATACGTAGCCGATCGCATAGAGCCAAAAGTAGATGAACATGATCCCGCAAAAGCAATGAGCCCTGAAGAATATCTAGATTTATATTGTCAGAATCAGGTATGTCCTCTACGTAGTAATACGGCTATGGCTCACCGCATTCGTGCTACTAGCTCGTACCGCACACGATGACCCTGGCAACTCTACGAGCGTATGTATGGAAAACCGGCGGAGATGTAATATTGTACTATAAGTCGAATGGCAAGAAGGCGAGCGTCGAAAAGCTCATAAATAAAGAGGTGGATGGAGATGTGCCGAAATCTAATGGCATGCCTGCCACGACCACACAATAGATACCCAGTTCTCTTCTTTCTACGTGTATCTAGTTCGATCTAGTCCCCACTTTGGATACCCAACATAGAAGTTTACGCCTTCCCCATATTACTTGTTTACCCTATGTTCTCATATGATCAGTCACACGAACATCAGTGCAATCACACATAGCCTGTCATCAACTCTCATTCAAGGCATTGTAAGCCCATTGATAGCTCCCTAAAAATACAGCCCCCCCGGCAGAAATCCATAAGATTCTAGGTCCTATACCCGCAAAGAAGGCTCTGGGACCAGATTGTCTCAATATGCTCACTAACAGCGGCCCTACTGCCTGCTTTTCTGTCGCCAGCATCATCCTCGTCTTCAAGACATCCAACGGCGTTGTGACCCCAGCCGCCACCGCGCCAGCAACGCTCCCAAAAAGCCCGCTCTCCAGCGCCGTAGTTCCTTCCACGCCCTCTGTCCTTCTTCTCCATTCCTTCATGCCCTCCCACAGGGGAAATTGTATAACCGTGAAGGGTACTTCCCGCATCACTGTGATGCTCCAGCCTCTATACATCTCCCCCCACACGCCTGTGAGTCCCACTTTATTTCTCCTCGCTAATATCGCTCTCAGCGCGGCCATAGAGCTAGCTTCCTGTAAAGCTTGCGCCCTCTGCTTCACCACCTCTGTAGGTACCCTCACTGCACAAGCAGCCACCTCCCCCACACTCGCTGCAATCATATGCTCCACTGGCTCACTCCAATCCACCAACCCAATCCCCCTTCTTGCTCCGTCACTCTTTCTACCCGCCTGCCTTCCTTCCTTAAACAGCGTCTTTATCGATTCGTAAGACACGAAGAAAAGAGCAGCGCCCGGGGCAGAGCCGACTATAGCGGAAGCGACGCCAGCATAGATACCACGGAAACCACCAGAAGGATAGAAGCCAGCAGAGGACTGGAGGCGAGTTTTGAGTGTGTCTATGGGATATAGGCTGAGGTCAACAGTTGTGCCGGCGAAGCCACCGGCAAGGAGGGCGCGTGTGAATGGAGAGTCGACTTTTATAGTCATCGCTTCAAATTCTAGCCATGATAGAGGCCTTTAGCTGGGCGAATTGTTGTTTGCAATTAACATTGGAGAAGGATTGAACGTACGAAAACAATTTCGTCACCGAAATAAATTTGCAGGGATGTTGCTCAGCCTATCCGAGTTCATCGCAGACCTCCAGACACCTACCCAGGGTACACTCTTTTCCCAATATCATTGCCCGCAATGGAATGATGCAAAACTTGGCCAGGACATATCTACCTCGTCCTGCAATACAGTACTCCGAATTCTGGGATGCATTACGCTCAATATTGCCTGTTCCAAAAGGGCCAGGCAAAGGTCCAAAGGAAAGAATTGGTTTGTTGATTTGACACATTCCTGTTGTTCTTGACTCACCATGCGAAGGGATTGCGGTCAGTGGTGGATTAGATTCAACAGCCTTGGCACGACTATGTATAGGCCCAAAGACCAATACGAAACATAGCGTCGATTTCCACGCTTTCATCGTCGATCACAAAGCCCGGGCAGGCAGCGCAGAAGAGGCAAAGCTCGTTGCGTCTCGGCTACAGAAGTGGGGTATGCTCTCTGGACTATCTATTCATTCATGGCAAACACTGACAGGAAAGAGGACTGAAATCAACCATTCTCAGCTTACAATGGCCCTCGGAAGTGAAGCCAGCGGAGATTCCAAATTTTGAATCAGAAGCACGACGGCTGCGATATCAGGCGCTGGGTCAAGCTTGCCGAGAAAAACAAATCTGGTCTCTGCTCCTCGCCCACCACAATGACGATCAGGCCGAGACCGTGTTCCTACGATTGGCAGGCGGCCACTCGGGCGTGGGATTAAAGGGGATGAGTTCGTCTGCAGAGATACCTGAGTGCTGGGGTCTACATGGAGTCCACCAGAGTGGCATTCTTCCGGAAGTTTCATTTTTGAAAGTCGTCAATGACCTCGATGGCAGTCATAGTAACCAGGAGAAGCCCCATAACAACCTAAATGACCGCAAGAGGAAGACCAAGTCCACTATTGATTTTGAAGATGGAGGGATCAGAATCTACAGGCCCCTACTGAACTTCAGCAAAAACCGGCTTCAAGCAACCTGCCTTCATTTCCAAATTCCATGGGTGGAAGATAAGACAAACCAGGACGCCAGCAAGACCCCTCGTAACGCCGTACGACAGCTCCTGAACAGTGGTAATCTACCAAAAGCGCTCCAAAAGCCCTCGCTTCTGGCTGTTGCAGAGCGCACCCGCTATGAATCAGTGAAACGTATCTCTGATGTAGAAATTTGGTTTCATAAAACCCAAACTTTGGTCTTCGACGTTCGAAGTGGTGTAATGATTGTTCGAATGCCCGCTCGCTTGATGCCAACCAAGCGTAATTCCGAGGCATATCCAATAACGGGGCTCGCGCATACCAAATTCAGAGCCGGCCTCTTCCTCCGCCGTCTCCTCGAATGCGTTAGTCCCGAAGAAAGTATATCTATACGACAACTCGGGTTCGCCATCAACTCCATCTTCTCAGATCTTGATGACCCAGAAGCCACGGCCATAGACAAACGCCTCCAACCCTCCAATTTTACCGCCGCAAGCGTTCAGATGCAACGGGTCGAGTTTTCTATAGAGGACTCTGATGAAAATGAAACGTCACAAAACCAACTTGACCCAGACTTCATCTGGATTTTCAACCGACAGCCCTCCTCCCATAATCCCTCTCTCCTCATCCCCGTACGACCGCCGTCTCATACTGACCCCGCTCTTCCTTCGCCTCCTTACTCCTCCCGTCCCTTCTCCCCCTGGCAACTCTTCGATGGCCGCTACTGGATCCGCGTCTCCCACTCCTCCCCGCACCCCTTACAAATCCGCTTTCCCGAACCCGCAGACATGCAAGCCTTGCATGTAGCCTTCCATCACTCGTTACGGCAGCGCCTAGACCTGAAAGGACGCTTGAACGGCGCCGCGCCGGGGAAGATAAGGTTTACGCTGCCTGTGATTGCGGAAGCGGGGAAGGGGGGAAGAATGCTTGCGATCCCAACGTTGGGGATCGTGCTTCCGGATGCGAGGAGGGAGATGGGTTTGTGGTGGGAGGTTAGATATAAGAAGGTTAATTGGGGGTCGAGGGGCTTGACGGGGGAGGCTTGAAGGCTGAGGATGGGGAAGGGGGTTTTGGTGAGGAAGGAGGAGCATGTGACCAAGAAGAAGTTTAGGGTGGAGAAGAACGGTGCTGAAGAAGGAACATTGGAAACGGAGGTTTTCAAAGGCCTTGATGGATGAAGTAGATATTACTAATATAAGTAACATTAAGTAAAACACCACGTATGTTGACCCATCGTTTGGACTTTTATAGATTGATAAGTCGTTAGTGCAGCATGGAACAGGAGCTGACAAGCCTGATGGAAGCTTAGTGACAGACGTTACCATACTGAGCAATACGTCGAGATTTGTGAGACCATCAACACATACCTCCACCCTTCTCATCCCTCATCCCAACCATCCTTCAACAAAATACAATGGCTGATGGCTTCGATGCTTTCAAGTAGTGGACACGGAGTAAGAAAGAAAGCAAGATCCGATATTCTCCACGCAGATAAAGTAAACCGCGTTGTTTCCAAAGTACGAGGAAATGGTTGGGGATTGGAAAGGTCAGTATGCATCCCGCTATCCGGTTTGACGGGGGTGGGATTGGGGAGACGATGTTTGTGGTAGAAGCAAGTAACTGTTAGAGATGTAATAGAGGG
>JAABUO010002281.1_pt1 | contig 23553 bp, 26 predicted proteins | sample 5559291 | NCBI WGS metagenome assembly JAABUO01 (sample SAMN10711878, study PRJNA513372) | rock metagenome | isolation source: Antarctica rocks | place: Antarctica: Victoria Land, Finger Mt sud
CTGGATCCTCAGGTACTGCTTCAGCAGCTTGTGTGTCACCTGAGGGGTTTGTACCAGTGAACCACTATAGCTTGTGCTCAGCCGTTCTTCCATTGCAACCAAGCCTTCACAAGCAGCTGATATGCAGATGTCCGAGGAGCTCGTCTGGGAGCTGTTCGTGCAAGCTGGACCTGTTGGTACGTTCCTGAGCAGTGATCAGTGCTAGAGCGTCGGCGCAAGGCAATACAAAGAGCTTACCAAGATTTGTATGTGTGTGCAGTGAATGTGTATTTACCAAAGGACAGGGTGACCAATATGCATCAGCAATATGGCTTTGTTGAGTACAGAGGTGAAGAGGATGCAGACTATGTAAGCTGCAATTTGTGCCACGCACTGTATGCATGCTGCAAGGTCCAGTAAATCTTGTGCTGTGTACATTCAGTGTGTGTGTAGCATAGTGTGATTCCACAGCTGCAACGGCTCTACTGTGTGGCACATATGATGCTTGAAACATTACTGGGTAAAGTTGATTTATACTGTTTGCACCACTTACATGCTGCCACTGAGCAGCCATGATGTTATGAAGCCCTTGGGTACATTGCAGGCTATTAAAATTTTGAATATGATCAAGCTGTTTGGCAAAGCTATTCGTGTCAACAAAGCCTCACAAGACAAGGACACCCTTGACGTGGGAGCAAATCTGTTCATTGGCAATCTGGATCCAGACGTTGACGAGAAGGTATGTCGCAGATCGGTGGTGGATGTGACTCACAGCTCATTGCTTTCCGTACACATTGCTTTGGTTGCCCACAGCACTGAGCCTCACACTGCACATCTGCTGCCATACATACTGTAATGAGTTCCCAATTTGTACCTGTAATGTTGCATCCTCTGTATACCTTGTTTCATTGCTTTACTCTGTTCTGCTGCTGAAGTCACGCTGAAGTTTGCTGATCCCCGTTGCAGCTGCTGTATGACACCTTCAGTGCATTTGGGATGGTCATTGCAACGCCAAAGATCATGCGGGATCCTGACACTGGAGCAAGCAGAGGCTTTGGCTTTGTCAGCTTCGATGGGTTTGAGGCCTCAGATGCAGCTATAGAGGCCATGAGTGGACAGTACCTCTGTAACAGGTACTGCCTGCAGCCTGCTAGCTCAGCATGCCCAGAACAGGGCATGCTATGTTGTTGGGCAAAGCGCATGTGGCACAAGATCAGGAAGTCAGCCCTGGGCTTGTCATGCGTCTGTTCATGAGCCCATGCACAGACATGCTGGCCTGTTGTACTGAGCACAAGGATGCAGATCAGCATGTCATGCGTATTTCTACAGTACACTGGCATGTCATCTTGCGATGTCATCTTGGACTGGCATGTCATCCTGCGCTGACATGTCATCCTGCGCTGACATGTCATCTTGCGCTGACATGTTCGGTACTGTTGCAGGGCCATTACTGTGTCATATGCTTACAAGAAGGACAGCAAAGGAGAGCGGCACGGCACACCAGCAGAGCGCCAGCTGGCAGAACGCAAGAAGGCCATGCTGTCATCACAAAGCAGACCTAATACACTGTTTGCGACTGCGCCCAGGCAACAGCCAGGGCAGGGCATGATGCAACCTGCCCTCCCACAAGCCATACATGCCCCATCTGGATTTGCAGCAGGGGGTGCAGCTCCCCCACCCCCTCCTGGGGGTGCAGCGCCACCTCCACCACCTCCCATGGCAAACGGCTATGCCCCACCCCCACCTGCCCCTTCTGCACCCCCACCACCATCTGCACCAGCCCCTCCTCCACTGCCAGGTATGCTCTGCTTTACGATAGACTGTGCAGCGGCTATCTACGCCGTCACATCTTCAAGTGGACAAGTAGTACATCACAACATGTCTTGACACGTGCAAAGACTTATATTGCTAGACAGTTGGTCATGTACACGACAAGCTGTCGCGCAAGCTGTCGCACAAGCTGTCACACAAGCTGTCTGCAGAACTAGGTTCAAATACACCTCGTAGGTACTCTGCAAAAACAGCTAGCACACCTGTAATAGTTATTGTCATGAAGCCACCATAAGCTCACCGTTCAAAAAATTTGCAGAGAGTAGCAAAAAGAAAGTTGTGCATTGCAGGATCAAGTGGGGCACCACCTCCTCCATGGGCAAGCAGCCAGGCTCCCCCTCAACCCCCCTCTTCACAGCAGTACCCCTCCACCAGCAGACCCCCTATGCCCCCCCAATTCAGCCAAGCACCGCAGCAGGGCGGGCAGTACCCACCCCAGCAGTACCCTCCACAAATGTACGGGAACTTCCCGCCTGGAATGCCACGCCCTCCTGGTTTTGGACAGCCCAGGCCGATGCCTCCAGGTGTGTACAGCAGCGACTGCATTTTGAGTCCTGGTGGATAAGCCTTGCAAGACTGCTTACATGTCAAAGATCCATGCATAACTACACGCCTGTACTGCCTATAGGGTAAAGTGATGTTTCATCAGCAGCACCATGCAGCCACCAGCATGTATTGATAGCATCGCACACATGCCTTGTCAGCCTGTATTGTGACTTTGCCCTTGAACAGGCAAGTGTCTGCTTGCCAAACAACCATGTTTATATTGTTGTTTGTGCTGGCAGGCATGCCACCTCCTCCTGGGCAGTATGGTGGGCCGCCACCGGGATATCAGCAAATGAGGCCAGGCATGTTTCCTCCTGGCATGCCACTTCCTCCTGGGATGCAACAAAGGCCGCAAGGCATGCCACAACCGCCACAATGATGATGACAATGCTTCACCACAGCTTGACTCACGCTTAGCTGGGATGGATTGTGGCATGGCCTGTTGGAACTGAACATGAGCTTGAATGGTTGCAGCCAACATGTTATTCCAAAACACAAACCTGCTACCTACGTTATTCAATGGACTTCACTTACACAGTCAACTGAGGGACAAATGGGCAGTACATGTTGCCATGCATGACCTCAAGTGCTGAACCTGTCTAACCCATCATCAGCGCAGAGGACTCAGTCCTTTTGACCACGTGTATTGCATGACAGTACCCCAATAATGCAGGACAAAGCATTTGCAAGGCATCAATGTCAGGTCTGCTATACAAAATGGTTGCTCATCCTTTGAATATGTTATGTTTTCAAGAACGGCGGTGTTGTCAGCTGTTATGGCAACAACCTAGGCCTACTTTGGGCAATAACCTATAGCTAGCCTTTATGACCAGCCCTGCAGACAGCACTGACCATGCACAGGTACAGCTCCTTTTTCAAGATAAAGTTGCATGAGCATGTGTAACAGTGCAGTGCACCTTTTTCCTCAGCTCTGCTACAGCATGGCTACTGTGGCAGAGGCTGTGAAACAGCCTGCAAGCTATCATACGGCTTGGATATATGTCCCCACCCTACTTTGAAAATTATTCTGTTCTTTGTCGCAGCTTGGTTGACAACCCCGGGGCAGCAACATCACGAGACAAGCTGTTCCTAATGTAAATGCAGACGTGCTTCACTTTGCCGAATACAGCACGAACTCAAATTCAAACACCAGGCTCAGTGAACCGCTTCTTCTACTGTAGTTTGTGATACAGCAGTGTGACTCACGAAGCTGCAATGATTTGAACAGCATCTGCTGCCAGCAATGCCACAGGAGATGGCAGAAATATTGAGCAAGCACAGGCAGAAGCGCTGCATAGTGTGTTACAAGCAGAGGGTCTGCACAAGCCATTTGTCTTTCATCCCCATGATGTTTCATCAATTACAGAGAAGGGTCAGCATCACCCATGACTAGGGCGTGTTACCGGCTCACACAACACAAACAGGTCAGTGTTTCCCAGGGTATCCAAAGAAACAATAGCTTAGACCCTCGAAATGGTCAAGCATCCTTCATTTGTTGTCTGTACTACATGGTCTCAAAGGCCTTGATCTAAAGCACTTGCATAGTCAGCAGCTGACACTCCACGTCTGGGCGCAGGCTGTGGTGGGACATAGTTGTGTCTGGCTTTGGAAGGCTTGGCTGGTTTAGGCAGTAGCTTTGCAGGGTGCTGAATAAAGCCCCTGCCCTGACCCCTACCCCTAGCAGCCTGCCCACCATTCTGGCGAGGAGCTCCTCTGCCCCTGACAATCCCCCTCTTAGCCCTTTTCCCCCTGCCTATTTTGGAGGGACCATGAACTGGTGGGAAAGTGAAGGGCACCTGGTCAATGTCAGGGTCTGCTTGCTGCCAGGCTCCAGCAAACAAGTCCTGCATGGTAGAAGCATGGCATGGATGTCAGACTTGCATTGTCAACCAGACTTGCATCGTTAACCAAGCCCAACACAGCAATGCTGGAGACAAAAGGAACAGAGCCAGCCAGAGTTTGACACTGGTCAGGTGACATCAACAGGCATGCACCAAGCGTTGCATGTGTCACAACAACACTCATTGATACTCATCAACATCATGAGCTGGCATTGATGAATTTGAGCTGCAGTGACAAGCTCATGATAGTGGTCTGTGCAGCACCATTAATCTTGGCAGCTGTCAAGGATGTTGAAGGGGAGAGCGACCTGTTCAGTGTCGGTGGCACCACTGTTGACATGTGCTGCGTGGAGATCATACACCGTGCCTTTGCGCACACCCAGAGGTCCACAGGGCAGAGGCACACCCAGGCTGCCCTGCAGTATGCATATCAGCCATGCATTGGTGTTGCACAAGGGGTCTCTCAATGCATGTGCTTCCAAGTTTCAACCAGGGTGGGTGAAGCACAGAGTCTGCTGTGAGATGAGCAAAAGATCTCAAAGACTCTCGTGCAGTGCTGGCAATAGCCTGTCATCATGCCATGTCTTGCTTGTATCAGCACCTGTCTGCACAGCAAAGCATGCGACAGCATACGTCTGAAGACGCGTTTACTGACAGCAAGCACATCACATAAACAGCTTTTTGTCCATGATGCAGACTGAATGATCCTTTGTGGCACCAGACAACAGCTCTTTGTGCATGATACACACCGGCTGATCCTGTGTGTCACCAATCTGTGCAGTGAAGCAGCTGACAGCATCAGCCCCAGGCTGATGTGTCAGCAGGTACTGCCCTGGGGCCAGCCCCTGCAGGTGCCCCATGAGTAAGGGGATCAGCCTGTTGACATGAGACATGTCCACGTGCTCCCTGTGGCATTCTTGCATGACCCATCCCCTGGACTTGGCCTGGATGCCCAAGAGATGGCTGCTATGCACGCCAACTTTGGCAACCTGTAAGATAACTCGAAACCAGTCAGTCTGGCGTGTATGCTCAAGAGGGCATAGCATGCAACATGCTTGTTGGGGGGTGCTTGCTGATGCATCGGTTGGGAGTTTGGCAGCGACTGCATGTCTGACGGATGTCTGTGACATAGCTGTACGTTGCCCATGCACAGAGCTAGGAGGTGAATGCCATTTTTGTGGACTGATTGAGTGCACATTAAGGAAAATGACTTGCCAGAAAAGCGTGAGGTAACAAAGGAGGGAGCGAGTGAGTGAGTGAGTGAGTGAGTGAGTGAGTGAGCGAGCGAGCGAGCGAGCAATGGATGGTTGATGCAAGCACATATAGGCAAGTTACATTCGAGCGAGTCATAAGGGCTCAGAGCACAGGTCTTAAAGCAAGCAGTAAGCCAATTCATACAGCAAATTTCAGCTGCTACTATAGGGCAGTGCTAAATGCACGTATCGCATTGAAAGCACTTTTCAAGCCTCACGATTCAATGAGATTTGCGAACAAGTCTTGCAATGTAATTAAGGTGACAAAACTGGGAGTATTCACTTTATGGTCACAAAAGTGGATCCTATGTGAAGTGTGGTGACTCACCACCAGTTCACAGTTAGGTTGCGGGTGCAGTACGATGGCAGCCCACCAGCGTGCCAGCTCATCAGGCAGCAGCATCTCGAAGCCCCACTCCTCCAGGTACTCCATCTTCACACCCACCACCCCCACCTTGTTTGTCAGGCGCATGGGCATGGGGCCGGGTGGGGGCTGCCCAGGTGGCTGCAGAGTAATAAGGAGAGTTGTATCAGTCACTTTATAGATTTGCATATAAAGATGGCGGTGGCAAAGCACAGGCATACAATCTCGTTTCCAATGCAAAACAGTTTGTTCTGCATCAAATACAATGTGATTACATTGGCCTATCAGAGAATATCAATGCAGAGCTGTGTTGCTCCAGCAGTTCACTGCACATGTGGGCATACAAGTACATTGTTGTGTCCTGTCAAATGCAGCGCAAGTACTCATCAATACTTTCTCAAGGCGCAGACATTCAAAGTCTGCATCACTGTACACATTGTGAGCATGTGTGCATGCAGTCACCCTTGCACAAGGTAAATTTGACAGCGCAGCAGCTTGTGAGTATGGAGAAGCCACCTGGGGCGGTGGGTTATGAACCAAATGTGCAGGAAGCTGAGTCCTGGTGACCAGCTTGTAGGGTCCCAGCTGCCAGCTGTCATAAGCTATGCCTGCCTCTCTTGCTGTGGTGCCTTTAGCCCTGCTATCAAGCTCATTAGCCCCAGCTGCAGCAGTGGCATCATCAGCAGCAGCTGCAGTGGTCACACCAGCAACATCAGCAGTAGGCCCAACTTGAGCTTCAGCTGTGGTATGAACAGCTGCAGCTGTGGCAGTGGCCTCAGCTGTGGCATGATCATCAGCTGTGGTGGCTGCTGCAGCAGCAGGCTGTGAGGTGCCTGTTCCATCACCAGCTGTGGCAGCCACTCTATGTGGACCATCCTCAGCACATGGATCATTGCCAGCTGTAGCATCAACATTGGCCAGAGCTTCAGCATCAGCTGGGCCACCAGCACTGGGATCAGCAGCACTGGCGTCAATCTGAGCTTGCATAGGGCTAGGCTCATCGTGCCCGACACCAAGCACAGCATGCGCGAATGCGTTGGCTTCACTTATGTTGCCATCAGCATCCATGCCATCATCACCGCCAAAGAATTCAGCACTGCCCTGCATGGGGTAGGGGGCTGCGCCCATGGATGCGCTTGGGAGATCTGCTGCTGTTGGTGTAAGGGAGTTGGGCATGTTGTACATGCCGTGCTGGTCATATATGTAGGGATCAGTGCTGGGGGAGTATGGTGCATCTACTGGCGCATCATTTGAGGGTGAGTAATGCGCATACATGTGCTCCTCTGCCTGCTGCTGCTGCTGCTGCTGTTGGTGATCTGGCTGCTGATGCGCAGCCGGGCGCTCTCCCATGCTTGCTTGTGCAGCCTGCCTGGCACGCTGTTGTCTGGTCCATAAGTCACAGCCAAGCTTGCTCACTGCATGCTGATACAGCAGCTCGTGCTTCTCACGCAGGTTCAGCATCCTTTTGGGCAGTGGTGAGTCAATGATGACCTGCTTTGCATGCTGCTCAGACAGCAGAGATGTCTGAGAGTCACCAGAGTGTGCTGTATTCTTAGCTCTGATAGTGACAGGCAACTCCCAGCCAAGGCGATATGATGGGGCCCAGGTGCCAGTGAGGCATGCGTAGGCGCCTTCTGTCATGAGCAGATCTGCTTGCTGACAGGCAGGGTTGCTGTTGCAGACACCATCCTGATGCAGTGGCACATCAGCTAGGCCTGGGGTGCTGTCTGTCTGAGCTGTGGTGGTGGTGGGTGCGATGGGGGGCAGGTTAGGGTGGTCAGTGTTGAAGGCAGGCAGTGGACCATTGACTGCAGCCTGTTGTGTCAGCAAGCTTGGCATGCAAGGTTGGTCAAGAGGAATGGGTGTGAGTGGTTGAGGCATGCTGAAAACGGCGGGATGGCCCTGGCGGGAAATGGTGGCCAGGTGACGCATGGTTGGGTCCCTGGGCTTGCGCTCAACAACACTTTGGAGGGAAAAGAGCTTGGCCAGTTGCCACAGCTTTGGCAAATCTTGGACCAAATTCCTCTGAGCAGCTAGCTCTGCCTGTAGTTCAAGTCATGCAATGAACACCTGGGTTATGGCTGTGTAACGCTTATGTACCATCTGTGTAACAGGTGTTCGAATGTCAGCGTTCCTGGCCAGAAGTGAATCGAACAGCATGTGTTACAAAAGCAGCACTGTCAACATCGACACAAGCAGCAAGCCATGCAGGTGCATGCCGTCAGTGAAATTAAAGGGATTCATTTGGGGCCAGCACGGTCTGCATGATGCTAGTATGCATCCACAGCAGCGTAACAATATATCAGACAAGCAACTGATACATTTGTGTTGACATCACATCAGAAGACTGCAACAAATGCAGCCTTGCCTCAGCACTCATGTTCAGGCATGCATGCATAAACTAATAGCAGCTACGTCAAAGATGAGAGCAAATAGGGCTGGTGAGGAGCTGAGCAAGCACACTACAGGACGGCAGATGCTAAGTGGGAATCAACACCTCAATCTGGTGTGCAGCCTCTGGATAACAGGAGGTGTATCGGTGGCGGTCTACAAAGGCCTTTGACCTTAGTTGCTTCAGGTATTCCTGCTGCTCATTTGCCATCCGTGCTTTCAGGCTCTCAAACTTACCAGCATCTTTGCCCTCCAAATGCACATCTGCAACACCAGGCCACTAGAATGTTACACACAGAACATCAGCCAAATGATAAACACAATGCCTTCAGTTGTAGCTGACAGAGACTGTTGAGGCAGCATGTAAGCCATCAGTTATTTGCTAACAGTCTTGTGAGCACTATTATGAATGTCAGGCTGCATGTTCAGCATGGTGAACCCACTACATCTTCTGAAATCTACATTCTGCTGTTGCAGGCTGATGACAGCAGGCAGCAGATTGAGACCGTCTTTGCCCAAAAACAGATGTTTGATCTGGTGTAAATGCAGATCCCAGCAGCCACAAGCTTGGAAGAATCACCGTGTAAGTCCAGCATGTATCCATGCTCCTCTATTGTGAAAGCAGACGTCTTGTCCCAGTGCAACTTCTTGATCAGTTTGACGACCTGCTTGCTAGCCTTCTGATGCACATACAGTGGGTTTGCCTGTGCACGCATGGCTCTGTGCTGGGCAGCAAACTCAGGGTCATATGCTGCATTGTTGGAGTTCAGCAAATCAGCCAAGGTGGGACCAGCAGCATCCCTCAGGGCCACATGCTCAGCAGGAGTCCTGATGCCAAGCACGGCTGCCATCCTTTCCTGGATGTTGCGGTTGCAGTTGGGAGCTACGCCGTGAGGATCCACAGCATGCGTGGGGTACTCAAAATCCTGTGGGGGTGCTAGGTGCTGTGCTGGTCCTGGAGGTAGGGCAGGAAGTGCGGCCTGGACAGAGCCAGGGCCAGGATCTGGTACGGTCTCTGGGGCTACAGTAGGGGCTGGAAGATCTTCGTTATGCTCTGATGGGGACAGCTGGCCTGATTCATAGGATTGAGCAGAGGCAGGGCGAGGCATATGCTTGGCGTTTAATAGTTTCCTTGCAGGTTGGTCAGTTTCAGCAGAGTCACCAGCTGCTGCAGAGCCAGCTGCTGCAGAGCCAGCTGCTGCAGAGCCAGCTGCTGCAGAGCCAGCTGCATTGGCTGTGGTAGCCATAGCATCTGCTCTTGACCGCTTGAGCCCTCTCTGTGGTTGCTCAGCAGACAAAACCTCGTCATCTGAGCTGTGATCAGAAAAAGTGGGGTGTATAACTGCAGCTGGGGCTGGTGCAGCCCGCGATTTGTTCTGGTCTCGAGAAGCCTGCAATGCAACGTAGAGGCAAGCTCAGCTCAGTTTCACAGCCTGCTGTAGTCCTTGCACGTTGTCCAGCTGAAAGCTTGCAGAAGCTGACCCAAGACTTTCTGATAGAAAGCAGAAGGCTACGTGGCGTTTCACTATGAGTTGCATCTGTCATACGGACCTGTGCTGGCGCCCGAGACACGGTCGCAGACGGCAGGAAAGCGTAAGACTCCAGCGGCTCACCCGTACAGAACACACCAGGAGGGGGCAGGTCTGTGACAGGCCTGAAAAGCAGACACAGCACACATTTGGGCGGCTCGAGACAACGCTTAAAAGATCAGTAAGTATGCAGGACCGTACCTCCAAGGTAAAGCGGGCGGTAGCTTCCGCTTCATGTTGACATTTTCTGAAACACGTCTCCGGTGACCTTGCCGCTGTCAGACGCTGCGGGCCATGCAGGCATGATAGAGGACAACGAGACAGTTCGAAATGGACCTTGTGGCGACCTTGTATGCGCAGAAGAAACAGAATGGAACCATGCCGCAAGGAGTCGAGTCTGACTGCTATTGTGTGTTGGTGGCGTTTCTGGTTTCGGAGCTTGGTGTTTGTTATCTGTGTATTCGTCGTGTGGCTCTTTGAAGCTCAAGTGAGCGCCGTCGGATCCGATAGCATGGTGACCGGCTTGTGCTGTGTGACGTGGGTTAGGCGACCACCCCACAGCAGGAATGTGCAGTTTTTCTTCTTGCACACCACACGGCAGCTCCTCCACGTCATCAGCCCTGACCTGTATGCAGGTACTCCGATTCACCACGGGTGAATCACATGCTGGGCTGTCGATCTTTGCCACACGGAAATATACTACAGTTAAGGAGCAACAGGCGGACGTCTGGTATGTGACTGTTCTTCCAGTTAGCTTTGAAGCAACTGCAGATTCTTCACACTCACTGCAACAGTCAAAGATTGGGTGGTTTCTGGCGTCATGGTACCCAAGATTCTGCTGTTGCATTGAAACACGGCCGCAGTCCTCAGCAGGCCCAGATATCAGCCTGCTGAGGCCAGAGTTGCAGAGGCAGTGGCATCATGCCAAAAATCAGCATTTGGTAGACAAGCATATACAAGGCGGCTGTGGTTTGCGTGTGTCGTGGAGGTGTTATCAGTGTCCGTGTGGACTTCTGCATGAATGGATGGCCACAGTTGATGACAGGCAACATATGAACCATCAGTGTCCTTTTTGCACTAACAAGCGTCTGTGCCAGCATAACTCGCTGTTGACTGTTGCCCCAGCTGTCGCAGCATACTGGGACACAGCTCAGAATGGGCTGACCCCAGACCAGGTCACGGCACGCAGTCATGCCCGCAGGCATTGGCTGTGCCCATCATGTAGTCACAGCTGGCAAACCGAGATATACGTCAAAGTTGACAACAAGAGTGGGTGTCCAAAGTGCTCAAATCAACTAAAAGGCTACAGCAGACAACCAAGTTTGACACAGAGCAAGCATCCTGCAATGATGGGGTTTGATTTTGAGAGAAACCGCAAAGCAGGTCTCGATCCTGGCAACATTACAGCAGGAAGTGCCAAGGTGGTGCACTGGATATGTGCCAAATGCCCCAAAGGTCAACCACACCTGTTTTTGGCAGCTCCAAAATTTCACATTGGCAGAGGTCATGGCTGCCCCTATTGCAGCAGCAGAAAGGCCTGCATATGCAACTCGTTGCAGTCATTGTACCCTGCACTAGCTGCAGAGTACGACACTGCAAGGAATGGCATTAGCCCTGATCAGGTGTTGTCAAGGTCTGCTACGAGTTCACTTTGAAGGTGCCATTATTGAATTTTTATCTCCCTTGCGTATGTAATGCAATTTGAGACATGGTCATGCTGACACTGATGTAGGCTTCCAAGGCAGTCATCAACGACAGCCTCAACATTGACTTGAAATTGTATCTGTATAATGTACATTCAATGTACATTTCTTGTCTTTGGGGTGGTAACACATGTACGCTATGTAACACAATACGTAGCGTTCTCCCCTAATGATGCCACACAATCTAACCTAGCGTGCCAGTGCTGACGCCACACACTCTGGTCTAATCTAGCTCTTTGAAGTCCATAAGCCAAGCTAAAAGTGGACAGGTCAGTACAGCCTGTCTTTGTGCAAAACAGATCTTGAGTCAACCGCTCAACATGTAGGCTTGCTTGGTGGCAAGATTATACGCTCATGTGGGTGCTGTACTGCACACATATGCGACCGCATGCGGGGCAGTCAAACATGTGGTGCTCGTCTTCAGCTGAGCCGCACGTTCATGCGAGAGACACCCCTGGCCTCCTTGCTGCACAGGTAAGACAAATACGATTACTCATGCTGAGTAACCCCCCAAAGGTGCTTCACAGAAGCTGGCATGGAGGCAAAGTGTACTAGGGTTCGACCTTAGTACAGACCCAGATACTTCAATAGCAGCCACCTCCCTTGTTTGAACGCTTGTTTCTGCTTTAGATCCAAGGCATGCGCTTGTCAAACAGCCTGCTCTCACACTTTGCGAGTCTGTTTGTAGACATTATGCTGTAGTACACATTATGCTGTCCATGTTTGCCACTGTGTTTGTACGCGGCCCTTCAAGAACTTTGTTTACCCACATAAGCTTTATTCAGGCTCATCGGCGCAGCTTCAGTAATGTCTGGATTCGTGCTCTTTTATTGCCAGCTGGATTTGTAGGACAGCATTTTCTGCTGAAGGGCGCTTCTCTGGGCCCAACTGCAGGCATGCTTCATGCATCTCAGCAATGCTCTGGGAGCACTCCTCAGGAACCTGGAAGTCTCTCAGTTGACCTCTGCAAGGTTTCTCATGAGTGATGATCTCCCATAACAGAACCCCAAAGCTGTACATGTCCACCTGCACAGGGGACCAATTTTACCCACAGCAATTATGATCGACTGATGGACTGAATGGTCGCCTGACTGGCTCTCGAAAGAGCGCTTCATCAAGAGCGGCGCTGGCTGCTGCTTTGAGCAGCCTGTTAACAAGCAGAGGACAATCAGGCAGGGTTGGTGGGAGGTGGAGACCGCAGGAATCAGTAGGGGGTGGGGACAGCAGGGTAAGTGGGTGGTGAGAGGTGAAAACTGGAGGGGCTGGGGGCAGCGAGGTAAGTGGGGTGGTGGGAGGTCAGGGGGATCAGCAATGGGGAAAGATCTTATGCAGAGTCATGTCGTGTCGTCTGTGCAGCTCAGCGCAAGGTCAGATGCATAAAGTGCTTCAGATGATGCGCATGCTCAGTACAAAGGCTGTTGATGCACAGACATACCCAAGTCGCACCTTATCAGTACATTTGTAGCCCAACAGAAGCTCTGGCGCTGCATAAGCCAAGGTCCCATGGAAAGTGCTGGTGCCGGTGCTGGAGAATGCATGAGAGTCTAGCATCCTTGACAGGCCGCAGTCTGCAATTTTGGCGCTGCTGCAGCCCTTGTTGAGCAGCACATTCTTGGACTTGATGTCACAATGGACAATCTGCAAGGAGTTCTGCAGTCATGTGATAGCCAATGCTGCATGCCTTGCATGCGTAACAGCCATGTAGTGCAGGCAATGCTTCTGCTGATTCCTTCAGACATGTACATACATGTATGTCTTGAGTCAGAGACAATTGCCCAGGGATCATTGGGTCACCATCTCTGTCGCCAGACAACATACAGCCAGCAGAAGTTGGTGCAGCAAGCAACTCAGCTCTGCACTGCATCAGTGTTCACATGTGCACAGCCTGTCTTGCAAATGACAAGCACAAACTCGTTGATATATTTATAATTGTATCTGTACATAAATAAATATATATGAAAATATGTATCTCAGTATATGCATGTGTGACACTGCTTACTTTGCGAGCATGCAGGGACTCTAGCCCCTTGGCAATGTCCAGGGCCAGCTTAGCCCCTTGTCTGTGCCAGCTCAGCAAGCCGGCACCTTGTGCACCACAGCGGACATCCATGAGAGCCTCGTGCAAGTCCCCTCCCTGAACCATGAAGCCTCATCAACACAAGGAAAGAAAAGAAAGGATGGCACTGTCAGGCAATCCAATGTTAGAAAAGCTTGAGGTGTTCCTGAGCTTCCTTGGCCTAGCCTCATCAGCCATGCTAGTGGTGATGACATTATGCGCTCTGTTACCATATGCACTGCTCAAGGTGATGTCATGTGCCTCCATGTGCTCCAAAGTGACTGGGCTAATTTGTCAAGCAAGCAGGTGTCATGGAAGTGTGCCGCACTGGAAAGCCTCATCACCACTAGCATGGTAGTAACCAGCATGACCTCACAATGTGCACTTCTCAATGTGATGTCACGTACCTCCATGTACTCCAGCACTATCATTGCTAGGTTGTCACGCAGGCAGGCACCGTGGAATTGCACCACATTGGGATGGTTGATCACAGCCATAAGGACCTTTGCCTCCTGCAAGTAGCCAGCCAGCTTCACCTCAGCTGGTCAATAATCGTTGCAAGCGTGCAGAACCAAATCTGAACCAGGAGAGGAGATGAAAGTATGAAGGGATAACAGGGATAGGACAGACAAAATAGGCAGCTCTGTCAATGTGCATGGTTGACCACAGAGATCCTATGTGAAGGTATGCAGCTGTCTTGTAAAGATCTTCCTGACACATGCAAGCCTGCAAAGTGGGGTTTTGATGACTGATGTCTGGGGCTCAGACCTTTGTGATGCCTGTCGTGTCAGCTGCATCAGACAAGCATGCCTCAAGACACGTGCAATCCACAACGTGCTTATGTTTGCATGCTATCAGCTGCAGCAGATGGTGCATTTATCACAAGATTGTTGCATGCTTGTATCTTGTGCTCACACACACATACGGGGTTGACCAGCCAGCGATGAGCCACACCATAGCAAACATTTGAAGCCTGACTTTGTCAGCATTGTGCAAAACCTTGACAGCCACTTCTTGCCCATCAGGCCTCTGAGCCTTGTACACCTGCGCATTGCAGCATACTTGCTCTACACTGTTGCTGCTATAGATCATAGTAGGGCATGAAGCAGGTGCCAATGCCCGTTTCCCATTCTTACATTCAACAAGTCTAAATGACAATCAGCACAGCCAAAATCATTGATCCAAACGATGTCTGAGAACTGTTGGAGCTATGCAAGATTAGTTGTCTTAGCTTCAAACGAGCATATGTATGGTCCATATACACATACAGATACATGCCTACATCTGCACATGGCAGCAAATAATTGCATCCAGGTGGCAGACTGAATGTCCATCATGGCAAGATTAAGCCCTCACAAAGTCTACAGTAGGTGCTATGTTGGTCCTTCACCACTTGATGAGAAATTGGGTCTCGACATTCCCAACATTGTCTGTCTATGAAAGCTTGAACGTTACCACCTCCATGGGGTGTTGATTGAGGCGCTCACCTTGCCATAACCTCCCACCCCCAGCAGCCAGTCTGTGCCATCGGGGTTTGTGCAGATGTTCACATCTAAAGGTTGTATGCCTTGCTGGGTGATGAGGTCCATGTGCACCTTGCCATTTGGGTTTTGCGGAATTATCAGCTCTGCAAGCCACAAGAAACTGCACATTTTGCTGCCAGAAAACATACACAGCATGTAACCTTGCCAGCCAATAACAATGACAAAATGCTTTCTGCAACAGATCCAAATCATGAAATGATGCTATGTGTGCAACAAGCATATCCTGCAGATTGCATTTATGAGCAAAAGGTGCCTGCAATCCCCATGCAAGTGATGTGCACGCAGCAACATTGATTCGATGAACTGAGTGAGTGGCTGAATGAGTGGGTGAGCACATGCATATGAGTGAGTGGATGAGCAAGCAAATACGCGAGTGAGTGAGTGAGTGAGTGAGTGAGTGAGTGAGTGAGTGAGTGAGTGAGTGAGTGAGTGAGTGAGTGAGTGAGTGAGTGAGTGAGTGAGTGAGTGAGTGAGTGAGTGAAGACCCACTATGTGCAGGATTTGTCATTAAATCCTGCCATTCATCCTGCCAGGTCAACGCAGGTGGCTGCTTTGTCTTTGTGTCCTTCCAAATCCACAGAGCTGCAACCAGCATGCGACATGGATCAAAGACAAAAAGCAAGCTTGCATCAGGCAAAGGCAACATAGCAGTAAGACATTATCGGCATTGCTCTACTGAGGGCTATGGTTGGTGTCATGGGTCAGGCTCTATCATCTGACATCTAACAAAACTATGATCTAAAGTGGGTACTTTTAGAGACTCAAAAGTTGAAGCTTGCAAGCAAGTTTGCTAGCTATGTCAACTGTCTTAACACGCAAAGGCTTTGTGTGTTACGCAAGTTGACAGCATTGCAGGCGGCACAAAAGCCCTTTCAATAGGTGGAACATGCAGACTGCAAAAGCCCTCCTCAACACTATCAAAACGTCAGATAGAAAGCAATCTGATACAAGGGTCAGAACCCCATTCAGGGAACACCGAAAATCCTATGAACTGTTGCATATGCTTTGCCCTGTTTGACCTGTGCCAATGAGGCCTGAGGATGATGTGGGAGCCAACCTGTTACGATCAGAATGCCTGCCAGTGCACAGACAGCTTGCAGACTCCAAGAAAGGCTAAATATGCCTTCCAGATAACATTGCTGCCACATGTATGCATGTATGAAGGTCGCACGCTTGAGACAAATGCTCGCAAGTCGAATGCTACGCGTTTGTCAAGCCAGCGTTCTCAAAAGTCATCAGCACTGGAGGGCGTGTCCGCTGGGGCCAGAGAGCTGCCCCTGCGCTTAGACAAAGTGGTACAAGCGTCAGGATCCGAGTCCGCCACACGCTAGAAGACGCCTGCATAGTCGCAGCCGTGCAATACCAGCACGCCGTGCAGGTACAGACCCAGGATTGAGACAACTGCCTATACAGATATCGTGAATGCTTTCTGCAAGCTATTTGACCTTTGAAAGTCTCCCTTACTAAATTACTTGCTTAGTAAGGAAAACTTGGCGCAAACCCTATGCTTGATGACAAACTTTGGCAAATCACAGAAAAAACCTGAAGTTCAAAGGCTGTTCAGTAAACCCCTTGACATGCAATTTTGTTTTTGCTACCCTTCGCTGGCGCAATGAACTCAAAAATGTTTTGGTCTGGTCTCACATACCTGGTTGCTGAGACAGTTCTCGGGTCGACGTTTCCTCAGCTGCTCTGCTGCGCCACCGCGTCTTGCACGTGGTGTGCATCACAGTTGCAGCTGTGGTACAGGCAACGTCCATGGCAGCTACAAGTAAGCACTGACACTGCGGCAATTCTGCGTGAAGCTGCTCAAAGGGCGCATCTGCGTGCTTCGTTGTTCCTATACCTTGACTGCTGGATCAAGCAAGTGTAATTTCCTGCAGGCGATGCAGGTCAGAATCAGAACGATGTCCAAACTAGAGGGGACAGTAAAGCACTACGCATTGCGGTTTTTGGAGCCGGCTGTATTGGTAGCATGATGGCTTGGCACCTGGTGCGTGATGGCGGGCACGAAGTGACAGTGGTGGCACGTGGTGCTAGGCTAGTGCAGTTGCAAGCAGACCAAGCTATATTAGACAAACTACAGAACCGTGCTGAAATCACGGTCAGCGCAGCACTCGACCTGAGCGTGCCTTACGACCTTTTGCTGGTCCCAGTGAAGGGGCATCAGGTGGCAGAAGCACTCCACACGGTGCAAGCGTCTGCAGCCCAGACAATAATGTTCATGTCCGTTACCTTTCGCTCCCTCGGGTTGATGCGCGATGCTGTGGGCGCCGCTCGCTTTGCATATGGTTTCCCCAAATTTCCTGCAGTCATGAAGCATGGCATACTGGAGGATACTAAAATCAGCAGCTTCATGCCTGTAATTGTGACAGAAGCGCGCTGGGCCAAGCTCTTCAAGGATGCGCACATCCCATCTGGCTTGACGCATGACATGGACTCCTATCTACGGGCGCATGTTGCTGCAGCAACTCCGCTCCTGACACTATGTGTGATTGTGCATAAGCGAGGAGCTGGCATTACCTGTGCAGAGGCTACTTCTCATGCCAAGGTGAGCACACTTAAGCCTTGGGTGCACCTCAACTGTAGCATGTGCCTTCATGGTATGGTGTCACATCTTTGCTTGCAATCACACCATCACCTACACATCTCTTGCGTGCAGGCCCAGGCAGAAGGCTTTGCTATTGTGCAGCAGCTAGGTCATAACATTCCAAATGCAGGCCTGAACTGGATGAGCCACACTCCCTTGAGATTCAACAGCGGTGTGTTCTGGCTGACGAGTCGCATGCTGCCATCAAGCTTCCAAGAGCTGCTGCAGACATCAGCCAAGGAGGCAGCAGACAACATTGATGAGATGAGCAATGCAGCACCTGGGAAGACAGCTGCTTTGCTGAGAATCCGGCCAGTCACATAGAGGCGCACAGTTTGTCCAGGGCTTTTCATAGCTTTAGCATATGATTGACAAGATGACACATGACATTGAAGTGCTCAGTCACATATCAGGCCATGACACACGGTCTGCTTCCAAAACCTTAAGCACACAGTGAATCAATGCAGCAGCGACATTGTGGACCTTGCTGATGAGCTGTACAGTTCTCAAGATGCTTCATTGCCTCAAAGTAGACTGTCGACATTCTTGCACTCAAGTAACATTATCTCAAGTGAGCCTGTTCTTGCATTTGCGCCAAGTTCAACAGTTACTGTAACTTCACAGCAAAACCGTATGCAAAAATGACATGAGAATGCTAGTGAGCATATGCATGAGGGAATGGGGTTGGAACGCGTCAACGTTATAGATTGCTGCTACCTGAACACACCCTCTGTGCAGCTCCTGCTCAGCAATTTCAAGTGCAAATTGGCGCTGAGTGGTGCTGACTCATCTGCGCAACAACAGCTTGATTGCCGATGATCAGCTTGACTGTGCAAACTTGTACACTATTAAGATGATTGCACTCAAACATCATTGCAGAAAATCAGTCTGCTTCTGCGTTTGCGTCAAATCAATGCTGAGTTGTCACTTACAGCATGTGCAAGCATGTGCAAGAACTGCATGAGGATCCCTTGTAAGATCGCATCTCAGCTACACATTCCCAAGGATGCACAGCTACACATTCCCAAGGATGTCCTGCATGAGGATGTGCATGTGCAAGAATTGCATGAGGATATCGATCTGTGCAAAATGGCATGAGGTTGCTGGTGAGCGTGCGGCAATCAGGATGGAACGCGTCACAGGTTGCTGCCTTTGTCTAACTCTTGCTCAGCAATAATTGGGGCTGCGAAGAAAAATTGGTGGTGACTCATCACTCATCTGCCCAACAACGCTTTAATTGTGCAAACGGTCCAGAGCTGTCATTCGCCCAGTCCAGAGTGCTTCGTGCACGTTGTGCTCCGTGCGGTGCGCAGCCTATGCTTTTAAAGTTTGTGCAATGATGGCAAGTCCTGAGCTGGTGGCTAGTTGCTAGAACTCTACATAAAAACAACGCAGGGTATGCTCGATCAGAGCAACCCTTGAGTTGGCCAGGACACGGCCCCCGTCTTTGCAGCAACAAGAAGGACAGCAGACGATGGTGCTTGTGATGGTGGAAGGTGGCCTGGCTAGACGGATTGTATTTCCGACTGAGATGACTTGGTTGACATCCCCTCCCAGTTAGCACCACAGCATTTGTCAACCACTGCTGATGCTGAACCCAATTGTCAGCACTTCGCCCATCAGCAAATTGACTGCTAGAATTGCAGAAGCAGCTTGGCTCGCAGACCTTGAGACCCAGGATCCCTCACCAGGTGACTGCATTACTGCCTGCTTCAGATGTCTGTCCTTGTCCCAAAGCCTGCCACTGGCATTGGACAACATGCTATGACACTGCAGATGTGATTGTGGGATCAGCAAATGAGCAAAGCAGCCATGTGCCTGCTGTCAAGGCCAGCTGGCATGTCCCACGTAAAGCCTTGCATTCAAGTGAGGAATGATTGTGAACCCTGTTCTCTGCTACAAGAGTGCATGCAGAAGCAGCAACACTAGTTTACAGCGCTGCTGCGTGGCATGGTGTGTCTTAAAGCCGCAGGTCACACTATGTGGCTGGTTTGCTGACACTTAAAGTGCTTATGAGCCCTACAGTTGTCTCTCTGAGATTGCCAAGCTTGTCACTCAGAATGCAGCCAGGACTAAAACTTGGAGCTTTTGGCCCTGAGCGCAGTGTGTGCGTACCTTGCAGGTGTCACAGGCCCCATGGAGAGTATTCAAGTCCCCATGCAGAGTGTCACAGTCCCCATGCAGGATGTCAGAGTCCCCATGCAGGATGTCACAGTCCCCATGCAAGACATCAGAGTCGCCATGCAGGATGCAGATGCTGACATGCTAGCAAGCAGATACAACTCCACCCCAAGCTCAACAGGAACCCCGAAGTTGATGCAGGATGCCTCCCCGTCACCCACACCTTACATCAGGCGCAAGTAAGCGTGTCTGCTGTGCAGCATGATTGTGCATGGTGTGCATACCTGCAGGGTATGACTCAGACGCATTTCAGCTGCCCATTTCCCAGTATGTGACGCTGTACAAGAGCACTGCGGGCACACGACTATGCACTACTGTTGTCACTCTGATGTGCTTATGTGAGCACATGTGCTGATATAACAGCCTTGCAAGGCGAGGGCATGCTAGCTGTGCTTGGACATTGCTCTTCACCAGCAACATGCAGTCATTCAATGTGCAGTCATCCACCATGCAATGCACTGCCAGCAATTGGTCTGCACCATCTGCACATGACGCGATAGGCTTCAGCACAGGAGCCCCAGTGCGTCTGCTGCCATGAAGATGCATGTTCTGTTTGTGCACAGGTTGAGTGTTGCCCTTGATAGGCTGCCAGCATGCAGCACACCAAGGCGAAGTGGGAGCAGCCAAAGACTGCGCCGGCAGCCCAGAGGACCGAGCGCGTCAGCTGACTTTGACATGAACAAGGAGAATCGCATGCAGGAGTGGCTTGGCCCAGCTGGAAGAGCGCAACCACCCTTGAAGGCCAAAAGGAAGCTCTACTGCGGTAAGACATCATGTCTGAGTGTTGTGCATACCCTGCTTGACTGAGCTTTTGGTGACAAGCTTGAATGCATTAAACTGGCAGGATGCGACGTTTCTTGAAGGCCACTAGAAAGCTCTTTCGTGGCAAGACGAATTGTGCACATGTGCTCTGATGACAGGCTTGAACGCATCAAGCTGGCAGGGTGCAACCACCCTTGGAGGCCACAAGAAAGCTGTAGCATGATAAGTTCACAGATCTGCTGTGGTGTCCACATGACTGTCTCTCATTGCTTGAGCCAGTCATGACAGGCCTGATGCAGGCATCACAAGCTCAGGCATGCCAAGTTCTCATCATTAGCTGACTGCCTTAAGCTGGTGATGTGAACTGGACATTGAGAGCCAGAAGCAGACATCATTTTGCTAAATTTAAGACATACTTAAAGGTCTCCAGTCAGATATGGCCTCACATCTAATGATAGGCATCAGCAGTTATGGTGGCGTTGCGACCTGTCTTGAGCAACAGACAGCCCTGCTGTAGCATGCTGACTTGGCATATGTGTTTTCTACATGGTTGACCCTGACAAGAGGGTCTACAATGTTGTATAGCTGTTATGGTGAGGAATAACCTCAATGATGACAATAGTGACAGCTGCGTGCTATTGCTTCTGTAGTACATTCACATTGCTCCTGTCAAGGTCACATAGTGTGGATGTGTCATTGGCGCATGCAGCTGTCATTACTTATCATCATTTATGCAGTAGATACCCAGGTGCAGCCAATACGCTGACGTTTTCAGCAGCGCTATTGTCCTTGGTGCAAGCAGGCCCGATACGATCACGACCTCATTCACGTTCAGTCAACTTTGCCTCGTGCAGGCAACAGCCCTCTGTTGACAAGCTTGGCATTGTTCGTGTGACTTAACGTCAGAAATTTGTTTGGTTTTGCCAAGGTTGACTGCAAGCTGACGTTGCCGGCAGAAGCTTGCAAGTGGTAACTGCTTTTGCCCCAGTGTTCCTGGAAACAGATGTTCTGCACTAGAACTCCGCTCGGTCCAACGGCAATCAAAGTGTTGACGCCAATTCGATTTACTGCCTTACGGTTCTCGACAGTAACAGCACCATGGCAGATTTAGGCGGCAAGAGCGCTGCGCCACATGTAGTCAAGCGTTTGCGACAACCTGATCATTTCAGACACTTTGGTGAACAGTCTGTACATTGGACCCACAGCAAATCGCCGTGATACGCAGCTGACCGACTTTGATCGTAGACAGATCTGTGAGTGGCATAAGGCACACACTGCCCTTGCTCCTGACCAATTGCCTGCATATGCTGCAGACAAGCCAGGCCTTGAGCTTGTTGAACCTTTTAACAAGTGATCGGACCTGACATTGACTGCATCACATCCCTCGTTCTGTGTAACAACAATCTTGTTGCTGAAGTTATATCTAAGTGACAACATAATAACATCTTTCTGGGGTCAAATGCAATTGTTGCAACAACAACCTTACTACACTTGTTGTTTTTCTCAGTTTTGCTGTGTTGTGATAATGTAGTCTGCTCACAGGCAGGAGCCCGCCAGGGACATCAGGAAACAGAGCTCCAGCCAAGAGGCAGTGCTCCATACACTTGAGCATGCAGGGCCCAGGTCCATTGCACTTCAACAGATTTGCAAGCACAGAGAGGCTGGGCACTGGGTCAGGACTGACATCCATGCAGCCTGCAGGTCTGCCTTCTCTTCTTTGGGTCAGATTTGACATTCATGCAGCCTGCAGATTTGCCTTGTCTTCTTCAGCAAAGGGTCATTGCCGCTTTGCACATGTTGCTTGATGGACATCAACTCGTGTTTGAGTCTGCTCATGAAATGACTCATTGACAACACAAGCGTGCCCAGGATTTAAGCAGGTCAAGCGTTGCAATCATGATGCAGATTCCTACGCTATACATTGGTAGTCATGGCAAGATACAGCATCAAGATTGGCGTGTTGGACTGCGTGCAAGCTCTTGTGATCTGTGCTGCAGGCAGTGTTGCGGCTCTGAGTTCCCTCCCACACATCCACATTCCCATAGCAGATGTCAAGGAGAAAGACGTATGCATGCGCACCAGCACAACCCGGGCGAGCTTTTCACAAAAGCCCCCACTCAGCCCTCACTGCCCTGCCTCTGGCCCCTGCAGCTTCTCAGCCAGCTTCAGCAGCTTCACAGCAGATCGAGTCCAAAGCTCGCCATGCATCATGCAGACTGAACACGCTGACTCAGCATCCATGCAGACAGGCTCATCTTCTGTAGAAGCTGAGGCCTTCCAGCTGGATGAGTCATTGCCGCTGATCCCAACCACAACACTGGCAAGGCCGTCTAGGCTGTCAAGCGAGACCAAGTTGAGTGACCTCATGGTGGAGAATGTAGGGTCTGAGCTAGGGCTCCAGCTGCCACCACTGCTTCTTGACGTGTCACCTGGTGTATCAGGACAGAGTGCAGGCACAATGCAGGAAGACCCATTGACTACAGTGGAGATGTCAGCTCAGTGCAAACTCCAAGCTCACTCAAACAGCTCAGCCCATGTGGGTCCCATGTGTCATGAACAAACCGCACCTGATGCAATGCTACTGGAACGGCAAGTATGTATGCGCAGCTCTGGCCTAGACATTGCCACATCAGCTGCTTCTTTGTCATGTGTAACAGCGTCGTCAAGTCCATGCTGTATTTTCCCAGTATCAGCAGCCCTATCACAGGGCAGTGCCGGCAGCCCTAGCCCAGTGTCAGCTGCCCTCACACAGGGCATAGCTAGCAGCCCTGCCCTAGGGGACACAAGCAGTGAAGGATCAGCAAGGAGGAAGAGCTTGTCACCGCTAGATACCGGTCCAGTCAGCATTTTGCCCATGGTTGAAAACCCTGAGACTGGCTTGCCAAGCATCACTTGCCAAACCCTAGCTCAGCTTTGACAGGCCAGCTCAGCACTCAGCTTACAGCATTGAAGATTGTAGATTGCAGGTGAGCAAATACCATTTT
>JAABUO010002282.1_pt1 | contig 23547 bp, 28 predicted proteins | sample 5559291 | NCBI WGS metagenome assembly JAABUO01 (sample SAMN10711878, study PRJNA513372) | rock metagenome | isolation source: Antarctica rocks | place: Antarctica: Victoria Land, Finger Mt sud
AGGGGCAGATTGTGTCATGCCTGCAAGACTCTCGGGATATGCTGATGAACATGCAGTGCCGAGACCAGGTGCACAAGGTCATGGCCAGGGCCTCTGAGGACATCAGGTTCAACCAAATGCTGGCAGATGCCTGTTTCAATGACAGAGAGCAGTTCTGCAGTACTACTCAGCAGGTCAGTTTTACGCTGCTGCTGCACTTGTTCACTTGTCAAGCTGCACATTTGTTGCTGCTCTGTTTGCAAAGCTGCATATTTGATAGAATATTGTTGATTTGTGACGTTGCCTATAAATCTTAGGTGCATGTGGTGTATTGAGCTGAGCATGGTGCATTGCAAAGAAAACATAATTTGGGGGTGTGCTTGTTTCTCTCCACATGCCTCACAGCCAGCTGGGGTTTGGATGCATTTGGTAAGGCACAGTAGGCTAGGCAGCCACCCTGCAGCATGCAGTGAATGTTGCAGGGCTCTGCGCGGGTCATCCGCTGTCTGCAAGATGCACGCAGCAGCCTGTCCAAGGAGTGTCAGGCATCTCTGTTTGATCAAGAGGTAAAGATGGCTGAGGATATTGACTTCAAGTTCCCATTGAAGCGGGCGTGCACCTTTGAGATCCAGACTTATTGTGGTGATGTTGAACATGGTCATGCAAATGTGATCAGGTGAGTTGAAGCTGCTGCTTGTGTTGATTCATTTTTTGCATGCAGCTCACTTTTATTGAGGTACTCTGAGGTGTTTCAGCAGCCTATTTAGGTAGAGATCATTAGGGAAGTCAAATGAGCGGCCAAGATGCACACGCACAGCCCCATTCTTTGGTCAAGCTTTCCTGGACATGCCAACAGTACTGCTTGTGGTTTGTGTTGCACTACCTGCATTGCATGCACCCATGCACCTTGGGCGCTCTTCTTCACTGAGCTGTGATGCACCTGAGTTGGGTTTGCAGGTGCCTGCAAAACAACACAGAGGCACCAGACATGTCCACCGAGTGCAAGGAGGCAATACAGGGAGATCAGGCCAGGTCCAGCGAGGACTACCGCCTCAACTTCAAGCTTGCTGAAGCATGCAAAAGAGACACTGACAGCCTGTGTCCCAACATGTGTCAAGCCCACCAGGCCTGTGGCGGCCAAGTGCTGCGCTGCTTGACTGAGAGGAGCGATCAGATTGAAGCCAAAAAGTGCCGAGACGAGGTGTTCTACTTCAAGAAGATGGAGGTCACTGATTTCAGGAATGATGTGCTGCTGGCAGAAGCCTGCAGGGACGATGTTGATGAGCTCTGCAGTAAAGTCAAGCCAGGTACAAGACCACTGCTGCCTGATGAATCTTGACCATGGCAAGATGGGCTGCTGTTCCTTGTGTCTGAAATAGTGCCACAATACTTGCGTGGAAGTGCACTGAGTTGTGCAAGCCTTGCTGTACTGGGAGCACTGCAGCCTGTAATTTGATGCTGTGGGTTTTATCAGATTGTACAATTGTTTACATGCGCTCTGCAGGTGCTGTGCTGCAGTGCTTGCGCTCTCACAGGACGTCTTTGAGCTCCGAATGTCGGAAGGAAGAGTTGAAGCTAGGCATCATCCAGTCCCAGGACATCAGACTACAGCCCACCTTGCACAAGCAGTGCTCTGAGGAAATTGCGGTCTTCTGCCCCAACGTAGAGCCAGGTAGCACAGCCAGCCGTTCTTCTGTCATACATATTACTCTGAGAGTGATCTTGAGACGCATTTGTGCATTAGCCTTCACGTGCATGACTATGTAGCTGCTGTTGCTGATAACGTCAGCCAGAGAATGCAAACCTGACCTTGTGAAGCTTATGTGGTAAATTTAGCATGCTGAGATGTGATTGCAGGTCAAGCCCGAGTTTTTGGGTGCTTGCAAGAGAATATTGCCAAGTCTGGTTTTGGTGATCAGTGCAAGCAGCAGGTCCAGGACAGAGAGGCTCGCATGCAAGAGGACTACCGCCTAGACTATGGTGTAGCCAGTCAGTGTGAAGCTGATGTCAACCACTACTGCAGTATTGAAAAGGTATGCATGCAAGGCCGTGTCAGTCCTTTGCAAGGCACTTCCTGGTGTGCATTGGCAGAATTCTCCCTGTTTTGAGCACAAACTAGACGCTGTGGCATGTTTCCCCCTGTTGGATACGCTTGTCACCAGTGCTATGTGGTTCTCTGCAGGGCAAAGCACATGGAGAGACTCAGGTCATAGCTTGTCTTGTGAGCAACTATCAGAGCATCGTATCTGACTGCCAGAGAGAGGTTTCCAGGGCTGTCAGAATGGCCTTGTGGGAGTATCAGCCACAACTTGCTTTAACAAGTAAACAACTAATGTTATGCTGCGCTTACTACACAGTAGGCTGCGTGTCTAGCTGCAGTGCTACAGTCACTTCTGGCAAGCTGCTGCAGCTTATGTCTGAAGTTTGGGTGCATTGCATAATTGTACCAGCTACAGGCAACGAGCATTGTCACAGAACAGCATGCTATGTTTTGCCACCGCTGCACGCAATCTCCTTTGCCACAAAACGGCTATTGCATGCAATACCTTGTGGCATGATGCATGTTCCATGGTGTTGCCTGTCTCCTGTTCTCCAGTGGCATTAGAGTTTGCTTACTGCAGTGCAAACTGTAGTGCTGACAGTGCGCATGTTGCAGAGGACTGTGACGAAGATGTGCAGCAGTACTGCCAACAAGCGTTGACCGCACCCAGGGCTGGAGTGTGGGGTATTGGAACTGCTGGTCGCTGCCTGTCCAAATCCCTGGCTGAAGGACAGTATATGGCCCAGGGTTGCAAGAACCTGGTCATTGCTGCTGCACCCAAGGCCAGTTGCTGTCCTCAGCCTGCCTGGTTTTGAGAGTGTTGTCAGGCTTCATTGAAGTAGTTTGGCAGTTTTGTTATGTGTCCATTTAGCTGTGGCACTTGCCTTGCGCATGTACAGCGTATATAGCATGCTCTCGCTTGTCAGGCAGGGACAGAATCAAAGGGGTTGCGCACTCAAAGCTATCTGTGTGTGACTTTCAGGATGTGCAAGCCCTTTTTGTGTCTGACATGAGCTCCTCAGCGATGGCAGACAAGTTCATGGCATTGCAAAATGCGGCAGGCATAAAGACACCGCTGGTAAACCCTAGAGGCTCTGGCATCAAGGCTATCACCTTGACAGGATGGGGCGCCTTGGCAGCACTGACAGCTCTGATAACTGTCATTGTGGGAGGTTCATACTTTGGGTACCGGCGCTATGTTTCACCGGATACATCATATGTGATGGTCAGCAAATCTGGTGACGTCTAGATGCAATTCAAGCTAGCAAAGCCCAAGCTTGTCGAACTGCAAGCAACAATCTCTGTGTTGGACTGTGCCCACCATTTTCTAGATCCCACCTTTCATCCATGTTTCCATTGATGATACCATGCAGCCCATTGTGCGTTGCTAAAAACTTCTTTATCAGCATCACTTCTTTCGATCAACTTGCTGCCCACTTTCACTAGTGAGTTGTTACAACAATCTCCACTGTAACACCCAATGATTGTACTTCAGTACTTTAGTGACATGCCTTTGCTTCAATCAGGCATATTGCGTCTTTGTGGCGCTCTGGTAACTTTTCATTGAATGGGCAGCATACACTCCAATGTGCACATCATCGCAAGTTCGCACATTTGTTTCTCGCACCCCCTGGCGCGGCATTTGCCAGTAATTGTAATTGTGCTGTACTTGGGGGGGGGGGGGGGGTGGGGGGTCTTGCTGCTAGCCTACAACAATATACTGTGTAGTGTGATCTTCTTAGGTATGAATCCGAAGACAGCTTCTCACACTTGCACTAGCAAAAGCTTGATGAAGTGAAGGGGTCAGTGTAAGTGGACATCAATTGACAAAACATGGGGCTCACATTGCAGGCATGAATTTTATTGTCATGCATCTCGTGATAAGTCTTGCTATGCTGAGTGCTGAAAGCTGCTTTACAGTCAAAGCGTCTGAGCCGGAGCCCAAGTTGGACTGTGGAAACGCTGCCGGCCACGAGCCCAAGGCAAAAGCATGTAGATCCGCAAGATGGTGGTCTAGGGTGGTCTTAGACAATATATATATAATTTATATATGCCTCAAAAACCAGAGAGACTTTTTGTAGTGTGATTTGCACAACTTTTGCAATTTTGCGTTTACCGACATTCAGACAGAGATTGACTTTGGGCGTGACTAATCGAGGAAGCACTACGAGGTAGCTAGTTGATCCGGGTACGCGACAGATACTTATACCATTGTTGTGCAGCACTTCCACCACGCAACAAGCTACGCAACAGGTCAGACACAAAGCAAGCTTTTAAGCTACAATTTCGACGCGCTTGCTCGCCTAGGTCTCTTACTTGTTTTACTATAACATGGGAGTCATGGACAAGGTGTGTATTGAAAATTGTTGCTTGTCATGCTTGCTGCAAAAGGATCATTTCCATCACGATTGTATCTGTAGTACGCTGCTTGTTGCCGGCATCGTGACATCTGCTGATGGCGTCGTTGACGTTGCAGATCAAGCAAAAAATGCAAGGATCCGACAGTACTGGTGACGATACTCAAGGCTACGGCCAAGGTAAACGCCACGTATGCGTGCATTGATCTTCACGAATATCGATTGTTGTCTGACTGCTACTGCTTGAGGTACGGTGAACGAGGCTGACAGCTGAGTTTTAACAAATAGTAGTGTTCTCGTAGGAGCTGGAAGCGGCACCGGAACAGGAGGTGGCACTGGGAGCAACTCGTATGGCTCTGGAACCCAAAACCAAGGTATCAGTTTTGCTGACACCTTACAATAGCAAGCCACGCTGACACTCAGGGCTCTAGGGGGACATCGTTAAAACGATCCGTTAGGCTCTTCGGCAGCACGACCCATTGATATGCGATCCAGCTGTCATCTGCACTGATATTAATCGCAGTCAAATGCTGTCTCGCATCCCTTTTTGACAAAACCCTTGTGTGCCAAGTGCCATTGTCAGGCACATCTAGCAAAGTCGTTGAGTGACATGTCATTTGGCGTGTGATGCAGGAATGACTGGAGAACAGGGTGGTGGTGCAGGCAGTGACTATGGCTCAGGCCGTAAAGGAACTCACATGGGAGGTGGTAACGACTATGGCTCTGGAGGCCAGAATGTTGGCATGGGTGGTGACAGCTATGGCTCTGCTGAACAAGGCAGTGATAGCTACGGCTCAGGTGGAAAGGGCAGTGACAGCTATGGCTCAGGCAGACAAGGCGGCGACAGCTACACCAGTGGTGGACAGAGTGGTGACAGCTACGGGTCCGGTGGACAGGGCAGTGACAGCTACGGGTCTGGTGGAAAGGGTGGTGACAGCTACGGGTCTGGTGGACAGGGCAGTGACAGCTATGGTTCAGGTGGATTGGGTGGACAGAACGCTGGCATTGGTGGTGACAGTGGCATGACTGGTGGCCGTAGTGGCATGTCTGGTGGTGACAGTGGCTATGACCAGAGCGGTGGCATGGGCCAAGGTGGAGGCTATGACCAGAGCGGTGGCATGGGCCAAGGTGGAGGCTATGACCAGAGCGGTGGCATGGGCCAAGGTGGAGGCTATGACCAAAGCAGTGGAATGGGTGGCGGCATGGGTGGTGGTAGCTCTGACAACTACAACTCTGGTATGTACACTGCTGCAGCTTTCTTGTCAGAGTTCAAAGCATAAAAAGCCTATGCCTTTCAGGTTTTCATACAGCACAGACATGCAGAAGTTGTATCTATTTCATCAAGACTTTGCCACAAATTTGCACATGATACTCATATCTAGCTGATCATCCTAGGCCCAGGTGTTCACTTTGGGCTGAAATGTTGTGTTTTGGTAGTGGGCTGCTGCCGGGAGGTCGATGTCATGATTATGTGCTCAAGCATGTGACATAAGATCAAAGTGCAAGCCAGGTTGAGGATATTTACAAAGAAGCCACTGCATGCCATGAGTTGCTATTGCCAACATGATGATGCCACTGGACTTGTCAACACAGGCAAAACAACGTAATTCCTGGCTGCATCATTGAGCAAGCTCAAGCTCTTCCCACTTCACTCAAGTGTTGTTGATTCATTGCTAAAGTAGTCTGCAGCCTTGATGTTCCTTGCAGATTTTTGACGATGTTTGCAGGGTCTGGCATGGGTGGTGGAGAATCTGGATATGGCAATCAGAGCGGCCGTGACTCCTACTAAGTTCGTTGTTTCAACCCATGCTGGCTCTCTATCTGGAATCAGCATGAGAACCCATTGTACATATGTGAGGATTCAAGGTTTGCAGTGCAAATTATTGTAGCCTAATATACATGGCAGGCTTCCAATGAGCAACAATGTCTCAGTAGTTGCAGGTTTTGCTTAGGCATATGCTGCCCATGATGTCAGATATGAAACATTCTGCTTAGCTGGGCAGTGCTGCTTCATGTCTGCTTGTATGTGTAGAGACTTTTGGTTCAGGGTTCGGGAAGACCGCTGCAATTTGTTTGCTAGTACCAAAGCTCAAGAACTGTCTCAACTACATTGCTAACCAAGGTAGTTGGTGCTCCAGCTTGCCACCGTTTTGCTTGTCAACAAGCATCGCTTATGGTTGTTGCATTTTAACGCCAATCAAGTGTACAGTCAGCCACTATTGCCGACGCCGAATTAGTTGAAACAGCGCTTAACTGCAAGGGTGCACTGCCTGGCACGACAGGACAAGACATCATCATCATCATACCTGGTTATGTAGCAATCTCAATGTGGCAAAAGCCAAAGGGAATCTACGCGGTCCTAAAACAACCAGGCATTCTTTAACATGATACTCGCGGGGTTGTTTAAACCTACAAAACTTGAAGTGATTGATAGTCAACTGTTGGCAGAAGTTGCCCATGCTCAGTCTCACTCCCGCATCCGAGGCCTGAGTGCTCTTTGCCGCAAATGCAGAGTATGGTGGGGCCTACCCAAACAACCATGCAGGATTTGCTCAGCACATGACACCAATTCACAAGTGCGTCAGCAATCATCACTGTGCATAAAACAAAACACGTTGAAGCCTGCCTGTGTGGGCAATGCTTTGCCCACAAATATTCCTCATCAGTTGATTCTGCAACCTACATTGTTTGCCCTCACATGTGTGTTGACTATCAACCCAGACTGTGCTTATGTGTGTCTTGCAGAGACTCTGCGCACAGATACATACATGCCAGACTCAGTTACCATTGCACTTCCTGTCAATGCAGTTCGCAGCAATTTAAGTGCTCTGTCATCCTCAAGTGTGATCCCAGTGGAAGATATGCTGCAGTAGCAGAACAACCACCCTAATGAACAAGAAACTACATGAAAGTGTCAGCATTGTTGCAAAAGACTGTTAGTCATCAGAAATCACCTGCTATTCTACATGTGAAGCACAGAAATGTCTGATAATCAAATTCCCATCACAAGGTGGCTCACAAGGTGGAACATCAAAAATCATTCAGAGGTTTTAACACCCTTTTCAACACACTCCCAACACCTATGTCTCATTTGAAACCAATGATACTTGAAAAACATAGTGCTTAAGTGGTAGTCAGCTTCTGACATATGTATGTTGTCAGAATGTCGTCCTGCCTAATCAACTCTGGGGAAGATGTGGTGTGATGGTGACTGTGAGCTATGTCTGCGCTTGTCACATGTGTGCTGATGATGGCAGTCACAATCAAACATCACTGCACAGTTGACAAAGCACACTACTTTTTGGGCACCACCAGGTCTGAGCATCTATACTGTCAATCACCAGGGGGCCGTCATCTGCAAGGCTCATTGGCCTATGATAATACGGCAAATCAAAGTCTGATCTATGGCAGTGGTCAGCACTTACTTGCTTCAATCTGGTTGGATGCAAAGATGCTGACTGAAGGATGGGCACTGTCAAGCACTTATCATGCCAATCACGCATAAGACTGGAAACCATGGACATGCTGTTGCTAGCAGATAGCTTCATGAGACAGGTACAGGTCTGATTGCTGGCGTTCCTGCTGCTGTCCACAGGAAGAGCAGCCTGTAAGCTTCTGAAGTGCACAGGTGCATGCATGCTTGGAACAGCACTTGCAGGGAGTTTCTGTGATACAGCATCTGTCCAGACTACATCAAAACCTCCAGCCAGAACAACACTGATGATAAGAGGTCTAGTGCATGACGGAATAGGACTCGTTGTGTACTCAGTACTGAAGTTGCTTGCAGACTTGAGCAGCTGGACAAAGCTGCTAAATGGATGTGCATGACCAGGGTGCCTCTGTTGCAACCAAGCTTGCGCTAGTGCGTCTAGTGTCACCAACAGAAAACTACTGACATTCTGACGCTGAAGCTGCTCGATCCACAGATCTGAGCTTTTGAGGGACGTAGAGCTGACTTGCAAGACATGAATAGTGTTATGGGCAGCCAAGAAGCCCAGATCCTTATAAAGCTGTGTGTCTTCTGAAAACCATCGCAAAGGTTCAGCGTTGGGAATCTCGATGGGTCTTCCCAACACTTCACAGCCGTGGACGAGCAGAAGCACTAAAGCGATCTGGCCTAAGTGCATAAGCCCTGCAGACCAACTACTTTAGCGCACGTGCAGACACGGGCTGTGTAAGCAACCAGCGAACAGTTCGTCGCGTGGGCGAGCGATGTACGCAGAGGCTTTTCTGAACCTGAATCGCCCTGTGCCTTCCGCTTCACGTTCCGTGGGGTCTGAATTCTCGCGTGAGGCACCAATGAGTCTGAGTCAGTTCGTCGCAGGTCTGCTTTGAACGCCAAGTTTCAAATCGCACGAAGACTACGAGACAAGCGAGGAGGGCGGTTCGTCAGACGCCTTGTTGCACTGGCAGTGATTGACTCGGCGTATCGATACAGCGGAGCAACCACAACGGCAACGATTTGATTCCTTGCGAGTCAGGCTGCTGACTTAAAGTCACGTTCAGGGCTCACGTGTTGTCAGTCAAAGAACATGTGGAACACGGGACCGCTGGCTACAGGCTTGCTCAGCGGGGCCCCGTGACGCACATGCCGCTATCAGTTGAGAGCCTGAAAAAGTATGACACATGTGCAGCTTAAGTCATAATTTCAGGTCCAGATTGTTGCACTGCTGGATACTGCTGTGCATTGTAAAACCCATTTGTAAATCCCATTCCCAGATCAGCATGCCCTTGGGAATTGCACAAGCATACTTGACAGCAAAAGCTTTCTGCTGTCAGTGGGGTACAGCAGCTTTGGACCTTTCGACGCAATCAAAGGCGCAGTCGGCAGTCTGCCGTCAAAGTCAAAGTCAAAGTCAGAAGGCACCAAACCTTGGCCAAGTTTTCTAGACTAGCAAGTGCACTTTACTAATGTGCACAGACTAATCAATATTGCACAGAAACCAGAGGTGTCCTGACTGATCAGTCATGAACAGGCTCTAGAGATCTCCCTCTGTCAGAGGAAAGCCTGTCAGGCAACAAGCTTCTGCGTCTTCCTGCAAAATCGCTTTTGCTGCTTGGCTGTTGCTTTGCTGAAGGAAGTGGATACTACAAGTGCCAGCTGTCTTGTTTTGCGACAACTGCTGACCAGAACAGGCCACTCTCTCCTTATGCCTGTTGTATGCCGCACAGCTGCCAAGTCGGGTCTCTGTTTTCAGCCTGTTTGAACTGTGACAGCACTGGTGCCTTCACCGACAAGTCACTTGCGCAACAGCCGGTTTTGATGGCGGTGAACCCGACCAGAGAAAGGCGTACTGTTTGACTTGCTATGCTTGGCCGCCCAGCAGAGCTGACAGAATGCCTTGCTTGATATCATTGTGGGAACGTGCAGTTGGCTGCTCAGCCCTGAACCTTTGACTCAAACTGTACATCACACAATGTGCTACTGCTATCTTGCTCATCATCATATTTTCATTGAGCATTGGCAGTCACCTCCTTTAAAGTACAATCATAAATATGATATTACTACTACGAAAAAAGTGATATTGCTGCCATACTAGTAATCAATTGTACATTGTGTTCAGGCTATTGCACGATCATGAACATCAAATCTGTAGTTGCATACTAGCCATTGTGCTTTTACATCGAGTTGCAGTCCGAGATGGCTAGCCAGCGAGAGGAATACCTCAACTGTTGCTGCTATGACTGCTGCTGAGAAGGCTGAGAAGCTGCCTAAGACGCTGCGGGGAAGCTGATGGCAAAGCACATGCAGAAGCTGTTGTTGGTGCTGCTGCGCATGCTGCAAGAACTGGCACTGTCTCATTGTAGGATACCTGTCAGCTCATGCCAGCAGCCACAACACATTGCGTCTGCTCCAGGTCATGTGACATGCATTCCGCCCTTCAGTATTACAAAGCATGGACAATGACAAGTTGTTGTTGCTCGCCACACTGCTAAGCAGTAGGGAATTGCCTCTTAACCCTACACCACGGCAGTCAGCCTTAGTAGCTCAGACAACCCCTGCTGAACCCCTGTTGGCAGCATCCTGCAGCCATCTACATGCTATTCATGTGGCACCTGAGCCAGACAGCCAAGTGGCTGATAAATAGCCTACACCTCCATCAAAGCATGTCAAGCTGGCAAGAGCTTAGCTGACCTCAAGCAGGAGCACCAGCTTAAAAAGCAGCAGCTCTTGCAAACATACTTGAAGATGGTCCCAAGGGCTGCTCACTGTGCTGTTGTTCCCAGCTGGTGGCTGCAGGGACGCCTGCAAAAAATAGTGCAGCTTGATACTGCTCAGATGTCTGTCAGCCGTTGGAGGCAAGCGTGTTTAAAGGCTCTGCATGTTTCTTGGATGTGGTACTAATTTGCTGTGCAATCTGCAGCTGCAGCTGAGCGCAGCAAATGAACTGACCTGGCAACATGGTTGGGGCTGCAATCAATTGGCCAGTCCTGCAGCCCTGGGTTGCTCCCAATGGTCCTGGGGCACAGCGGGGGCTGGAAGGAAGTAAATGCTGATATTTGCTCACGTCAGTTTGCTGTGCATGTACATGCTGCTTTGCAGCAGGTGCAATTCTGCCTCTGTTAGTGGCACTGCTCCTCTCATACCTTCCGTATGCAGCATGACTTGATTAGCCTGCCAGCATGCCTCTAATCTGCATGCTGTGCATTGGGTTGCCAAGTCCCAGTCTCTGGTGCAACCAAGCAGCTCAAATTGTGAGGCTAGGTGTGAGTTGATGCCTGCCAGGCTGCTTGGTCCATGAGCCTTCTTGTCTCGGTTGTTGACCCAGCGTGGTTGGGCATTCAATGCTGTGTGTACGCACCAGAGTGTCCTGTGGAATGATAGTCTGTAGCGTCTTGCTGCATTGACTGTCTGCAGCCGTTCTGCCAGCTCTGTTGCAGCTCCCTTCCTGGTCTGCAGAATGCTTGGCGTCATGAATCTGTGTTTTTGAACTGTGGTTGCTGCTGTCAGGCTTTTGCTATACAAGGTGAAACATTCCAGCTTTTCCACTTTTGGGGCTATGCAGGCGGTAATCGGTATCGCACACAGGCTGTAATAGTGTGTCTTCAGGCGGGCCCGGGTCCAAACCCAGTGGACCCTGCACCGCTGTCACTATAAAGGCATGATGCAGGGGGTCTTGTTGCCCCTACAGTGGCAGAGTTGGCCATGCAGGGACAGAACTGGCTGTTACATGATCTCTGACCGTCCAGCTGCAGTATGCACTGGCAATTTTTTGTCATGAAATAAATTGTCCAATGTGAACTGAACATATGGTAGTGTGGTGCCACCGCCCTTCACCCTGCATACTGCCCTTCAGCCTGTCTGTCTGGATGCACCACAGTATGCCTCTGGGTGTTGCCAGCAGAGCAAGTATGTTCCCTCGAGTAGCTCAAGTACATGTGTGTGTCAGCTTTTGTCAGCCAGAATTAGAGCCAGAGCTGCAATGACACCAGCCATGCTAGCCACAGTACTGTCCGTATGTAGGACTACACAGCGACAGTGATAGCAGATCACTGGGATCTGCTGGCGATAATGATAGCAGAAGATTGGCACAATGCCAAAACAGCGCTTGCTTAGCATAGGGTGGGTGATCAGTCCACCATTTACTTGTAAACACCAAACACGGCTGCCCTGCTCAATGTGCATCAAGCACACACGCATACAAGCAAAGTGCACACAAGCACTATGCACCACAATAGTGGCATTCACCATGCCTCCATGGGCTAATCTCACAGGCAGCAATACTGGTCTGCACCCAATGGCATCCAGCATGCTGTCAGAAAGCTGGCTGAGCCAACAGAAACAATTTGCTGACGCTTGGCAAATCAATCAGCCAGCACAGCACAAAAGCATGCACTGCAAATGCCACCAGTGGGCACCAGCGCATGTCTGCCGATTGAGTGATGCAAGTCAGTGCAAAAATGGCTAAGCAGCTGTTGAAGTGCATGAGACAGGGTTCTGGCCACAAATCAGTACAGACCATCACCGTCCAAGCTGTACATTTCAGTGTGCAATAGGACAACACAAAGGCTTACCCTGGCTGCTTTGCTTGCTGCGCAGTGTGCTGTTCACGTGACGCAACATAGTTCCAATAATCTTGCACTTGAGTTGGCTCATGTATGTTTGCTTCAGGTTCCCACCAGTCATTCACAGGGTCGTGCCCTTCCCATCTCACTAAGAGGTCTTTGAGGTTCCTACGTTTGCTAGTGCGTTGATCAACTTGATCCACAGGTACCTGTTCAGCCGTTGTGTGAGGCCTCCCCACTGTGGAGGAACCTGGGCAAAGGCGGTTGCAAGCAACTATCATCATGCCAGGGCTGTAACAGGGATATATGCAGCATGGGCTGCATCTTCACAGATGTACGCAAGCAGGTAAGCTACAGGTCTGTCCAACACCTTATTCATCTAGGCATTAGTTTGGGGTGCCAGGGCCTTTCTACCGCACGTTCTTAGTGTTCAAAAGAAGATGCTCACCAACATCATATGTGACATCATGGCATCCCATGTCAGCATAAACCTCCTGCCTCTGCTGTGCAGGCTTCAGGCAGTGGACAGCACGCTCAATGCCATATTGCATGTTCTCAGTGAACTCAACTGTAGCAGGCACGTGAGAGTGAGTTTTCATGCTCAAGAATTTCAATGGATGCTGGCCACAGATCAACATGAATGGGTTCTCCAGCCACTTGTTTGATGGATTCTTGCTGCACCTGAGACCCTGATTGCACTGACCATTGCATTGTGGTGGTGTGGCTGTCGCAGTTTGCAATTGAATATCCAGCTCTCCTGTCTTCCCCGAGAATCTTCCTGACTAGTCCTGAGTACCTCCCTGTATGAGGTCCTGTTTAGACAGTCAGCATACCAGTTACGAACTCATTGGTCTTACCATACAGACAATACACGACTATCATCACATGTTAACACTTGAGTATGGTTTGCCCAAAGCCGTTGCCATTCTGCCAGCACATCATAGTACAGATGCCAAACATCATGATGACATGTGCATCTCATATATACGCAAGGCAAACATCCAGCAATGCTGCTAGGCACTAACCCTTGCAGCCAGAATATGCATGTGTCATAGCACCTTTCAGCAGTCAAGGGCTTCAAGAGGCAAAATTTCAGCAACAAATTTACATGTGGTCTTGGTCTTCGTTTAGATACAAGTAGTCTTTTGCCTTTAGCAGAGCAGGTGCCGGAGCAGGGGAATGCCCAAAAGGCAGGCGAAATATATGCATTTGCCTGCAATTTCAGTGCATCAATGCTTACACACCAGGGATGGCATGCTGAGGTTGACACGTGCAAGAGGCTGGTGCTGAAACCTGCCTACTGATTTGCAGAGTCTGGTACTCTGATAAATTGCCTGGATCATAGCTACAGAGACATTGTGTCAGGTACAGTATGCAGTCAAGCAAGGCTGTGTTACGCTGCACAACGCACTGAGATGCATCTTGAAGCTCTATATACAGCCACGCTCAACCAGAGCTGGCTTGAAAGCTGTTGAGAAACATTCAAACCGTCTGTTGCTGACTATCAGGTCAAGGCTGAGAGTTGGGACAGCTCGCCACGAGCAAAAGTAAAACGCGTGAACCCACCTAAAGGTATTTGCGACTCTTGACAACAGGGTCAAACACCTACTCATGGAATTGTAACACAAATGAAGAGAGGTTAAAAATGCTGGTTCTCTGTACTGATCAAAAGTAAGCTATACTAGCATATAGGACAATTCATAACGTTTTGCAGACTGCAACGTTTGTTCTGCAATCAGCCTTGGACAATTGTCATATGTGACAAATCACCTGCCACAACTAATCTACAAAGGTCAATCAATCACTGCCAGTAGCTTGGGAGACTTCAGCTGGCGCTATGACATACTTGCTTAAACCCAGCATCTTGCCAGCAATCATGATGATTAATCATGAAGATGGCACTGGAAGCAGGTGCTGGGATCCATGCAGCAGCACATGCCTTGATGTCATGACAAAAATAACTTCACACCAACTGCTGCTGCCCCTTGTACTGGACATTTTGCAGCCGCACCTAAATCTGTTGAAATAATCACTTCGGTGTTTGCGCTGATGGTACTTTAGCTGCTGGAGATGACTGAGCTGCTGTCACTGGTGTGGACATGGATACCGCCACTGATGTTGGTACAGCAATTGCTGCTGAGCTGGTCTTGGTCATTGCTGCTGGCGTGGACACAGCTGGGGTCCCCTTTGCTGTAGACACTGGTGTTGCCTTAGCTATTGACACTGGAGTGGGCAAAGCTGTTGACGCTGGTGATGCCTTGGCTGTTGACACTGGTGTGGCCTTTGCTGTGGAAGTTGGTGTGGCCTTTGCTGTGGAAGTTGGTGTGGCGCTGGCTGCTGACAAGGTGGCAGACCTAAATGTGGGACTAGGCTTCACAGTGGTTGCTGCCCTCAATGTGGCAGTTGGATGTGCAGGTGCACGGGCAGGTGCATGCACAGGTGCATGGACACCTGGGGTGGTTGCCCCCCTTAGTCTAGGTGGCGTAGGCGAGCCATAAGGTGGTGGGGTTGCCATCGGTGATGAAGGTGACGGCACTTCTTCCTGTGCTGCAGGTGATGGCACTTCTTCCTGTGCTGCAGGTGATGGCACTTCTTCCTGTGCCGCAGGTGGCTCTTCTTCTGCTGTTGAAGGTTGTTCTTCTGATGCTGCAGGAGCCTCTTCTGTTGCTGAAGGTGATTGTTCTTGCGCTGCAGGTGGCAAAGGTGCTGATGTGAAGCGCGCTGCTGTAGGCACAGTCGCTGGAAGACTTTGTGGGGATGAGTCTTGTGCAGGTGGTGGCTGTGCAGGTGCTGATGGGTTCTGTGTCGGTGGATTCTGTGCAGGTGGGTTCTGTGCAGGTGGATTCTGCAAGGGGGTGTTTGGGGCTGGTGGGCTCTGCGTGGGTGCGTTCTGTGCTGGTACCCACTGCGCAGATGCTGTTGGCGTGGGTGAAGGTGTGACTGGTGTAGTAGCCGGAGAGGATGGAGATGCTGGCCGCATGGAGCACATGTGGTTCACGCATTCATACGTAGTCTGCAATACAGCAACATAAACTTTGTTGCAATCCCAAACCAGACAGAAGGGATTTACATCATTCCTGCTGGACAGTGGTCAGCAGGAACAACAGCGCTGGAGAGCAGCTGTAGAGCGACAAACAAAGATTTGCACATTCAGAAGTCAACACATGCATACAGCTAGTTGTGCGCTGAGCGGCAGCATATTGGCAGCATACCTTGCAATGCCTATTGTCCTCGCAAAAGCCAGCTTTCTTGTGGCATGAGCCCCACTTGCACGCCTCCCAAGGCTGCAATGCATGCCATACATGAGTAGGGAGACCACCTTGGATCGAGGGGAAACATCAGGCTTGCAAGAAATTGGCTCGCAACAACAAGCTTCGCTCACCTTGCACGGGACGTCCTTCGAACATGATGGGGCGTTTGATGGAGTTGCTGCCCAGCTGGTGCTTAGCAGGCGCCGCCTTGAAGAGCTGATCTCAGGTGCAACGTTGAATTGGGCCTCGAACGCCTCGGCAGCAGGGCTGGCCTCGGTGCAGCTTTCACAAAAAGTTTTCTGCTTCATCAAAACTGGCACGCCGCAATAATCATGCGTAGTAGCATTGCTGGGGACGCAATATGAGGCCTCCCTTGTTGAAGTGGGTCGGCAGACATCAGAGACACCGCAGACATGGTACCCCTCGCAGCACTGGCCGCACGTCTCTTGCTCTAGCAAATTGGACTGATATACAACATTGGTGAGAGTGTGAGATGGAGCGAGGGCCTGCAAGTCAGGATGAAAGCTATGAGCCAGAGCCGGAAGTCACAAGATGTGTCTTTAGCAAGACCTGGAGGCGCGATCAGGGGCCCCGACTCGGGGCGTGCGACGTGCCTGATCGAAAGCGCGGCACAGGTTCTCGATGGGAAATTGCCTCGGAAGCAAGCTCGGAACGCACAGTCCGCCATCAACCGCACCGAAAACATTTCGGGCACGCAGTATACAGGTCATATTGGTGCCTTTAGGGACAAGTAAGTTTGTTGTCGGCCTTGTCGCATCGGCCAGCAACATATCTTCGGGGACGGCCCCACAGTATGCTCCATCTTGGCAGCATGTGCCACAGACGTTGTTGTTCTGAAAGCCATCGGTGACCGGAACATCTGACGGCAAGCGAGTGACAGTTTTGGCTACAGCCGGCATGGCAATAGTCAAAGCTGTCAGAGCCACGATCATGCGCATCATGTTTCCGACAGCCGGTGACACCTCTGGTCAGAGAGCTGGATGTGTTAGCACTTGCTTAGCTGCAAGTACGTCGTCCGCTTGGCCGTGGCGAATGACTGAGTTTGAACAAGAATACCAAAGGATACAATTAGACGTGCCCGCGGGCTTGGCGTTAGTAACTTCGGAGTTACCCCTGAATTCAGGGGGATTACATATCAAAGCGGTAGCAAAGAGGGGGAGGTGAATTACCAATATAAACGCTTTCACGGTCCCGGAGTCGATTCCAACTTGCCTGCAGGGTCGATCCCACTTGACAAGGCCACATGTGTGCATGGTTTCTTCTGGTCCAAACGAAAAACAGAGCATACTAATGTGCGCAACAATCTAATGAAATTGAGCACATAGCATCTTAGCAAATCTCAGCTAAAGCAGCCCTGCAGGGCTGTCAGGCCCTATTGGTAGTCGGTATAGTCAGGACATGCTGTGCGGTGTGGTCAATTGTTATAACTAATATCTTAGTCATAACGTAATATTATATACTAATAATTATAAAAAAGCCCTATATTATTGCCTCTGCAGCGGCACCCGCATAGCTATATAGCTATATCTAAGGTTTTGATAGGCTTTGTGTTACAGCAAGGACTTAGGCACACTACAAACACAAACAAACAGGGGTGACACTGTATGTTTTGCTGATCATACATACACACGCCAAACTCATTGTCATTAGTATTATAGCTGACAGCTGGTCATACCTTACTTGCAAAGCTATATACTGCGGCATAGTTTGCTATGACCTGGTTGCAAGCTTAGGCAATGCTACATACACAGGGCACGCAGGTTGATTGACAGTATACAGCCTCCGGGCTGCTGCCTCAGGAGGCTCGAGCTAAATCCCGGGGCTAGCTAGCTCTATATGGTTGCTGAAAGGCATAAACTTTTCTTTTCTTTTCTTTTCAAAATATAACAAGTAGCGCGGATCATGTAAAGCATGCACACGAGGCAATTATCTTTGACTGAGCAGGATATTGAAGAGAGGTGCCGTTACTTGTGAGATACATGCTACAATCATACAAACCTCATTGCTTCACAGAGCAGACTTGCTGGTCAAAGTTCTTGCATGCAGTACAAATTGCATGTCTGCACCAATGCAATAAGCCTTGAGCTAAGTTGTTTGCCGACTCATTGGCCCCCATGAGTACTGACAAAGGACATGCGATGCAACAGAGTAATTTGTCGCTCTTTGAACTTTGCCCTGGCAGTTGCTGTGTTGCTCAGCCATGCATTATGGACCGTCCCGGTGGTGCCTTGATGCAAGTGTTGATGTGTCACCTGGCAGCGCGGCTGATCCGTCAAGGCATGCTGTTGTCTACTGAGTCAGAGTGTTTCGTGAGGTATAGCATGCAGATACATGGTTCCCATGCTCAAAGAGCCAGTATACTACGCAGATTGCTGAAAACACGCTGATGCAGCTTCTGCCTGGCCACAACAGCAAGCAGACCCTGCCCAAGCTACTGAACACTAATAACTACTGTCAGAGTCCATGCTTATGTCCAGCAAGTTGCTTCACGTATATCAGGGTTTGGAGGCTTTGACTGTCTGGACAGAAGATGGACGCTTGCTTGGCAAGGGTGCTAGGTGCAGCGAGTGATTCAACTTGACAGGCCGTTGTGTGCCATCTGAGCATGGGATCAGTCAGAGCATGCTGATTCCAGTGCTGGCAAGCAGCTGACGACTGGGCCTGTCTCAAGCACCAACTACACGCTTTGTGCACAAACATTACATGATAGCAGCGTTTGCTGTGAGACTGTCTGCATCGTCTATATACCTGGCAACTCACTTGACCCATGCAGTGCTGACTGGCACTGCTGCCAGACTTGGAACTCTGGCCTGGTATGTATAGCATTTGTGGCGAGTTTCAGTTAAATGCCTGTGCCCAAGGATTGGTAAGACTGCCATCACTGCAAGCAATGGTGTGAGGTGGACGAGCAGGCAGTTGCTGTCATGTCGCCAACAATTGATGGGCTGGCTTCCCTTCCTTACAACATATGTTGGCCACATTAGATGTATGCAACAATTTGTCTGAAAGCAAATAGACTGAAGCACCTGGTCCGTGTCTGATCTGCATCCAATCTGGCAGCATGCCTTGTAGCTTGAAGCATACTGATCTTTATGACATTCATGGCCAAGCTGTCTGCACTACATATATTTCATCAGCATCCTTCAACAGTCAGCAGAGGTACATCATTGCATGTGCACATTGTTTGATCCCATCATCTCATCAAACTGCCTTTGCTTGTACAATGGACATGTCAGGCAGAATCAGCAATTTGTCAAAATCTGGCAGATTTCTGGATATACATATACATACATAATCACGTAGAAAGCAGACAAGCAGTTGCTGGCTCAGCCATCTGTTTGTGCAAACAGCTCTGACGCCTACCATGCCCAAATTGGCTGTAAATACAATAACGCTGACACCCAGGAAGAAGCTTAGGGCTGACTTGCAGTCTGTCTTCTCGTCAGATGTGTCGCAGCTGTGTTTTACAGAATGTTGTGTTTGTTTCTTAGCATACCCAAGTCCTACACCAGGCAAGAGATTAACGCAGGGTGTGTAAAGCTGATCAAACAGTATGATGCTGCTGGTACCAGCCATGATCAGCCCCGGCAGGGGGACCTGAGCTTGTTTGGAGGTAAAAGACCACATAGCAGCTGATAAATGGATCAATGCGGCACATTTCTAGTGAGGTTGAGTAGCAACGGTACATGCCACCATTGCAATGCTCAGCATTGTAAACAAGGGCAAGCACAGAAAATGTGGACACGTACACAGTTTAAGACGTTAGGACTGTACATACACCAACCCATGTTGGAGACACTCTCTATGTGACACAATCAGCATCCTTTGTGTACATACAAACACTGTAGCACACTGCAGAGACTGAGCGTGTTTGCCCAACATTCCAGCACAGTTTGGGTTTCAACTTATTCAACACAATAGCCATGGCCAGCATTCGGAAAAGCATTTGATTGTGTGACTTACACTCCTTCACAGAATGAACTACAAACTCTACAGCTACAAGAAAGGGATGCTACCATCCTTATCACACAATAAGCCAAGCTGTCTACTATAAATCTATTGTCCAAGCTTCCTTTGAGTCCACCAGCCAACCGCGCACCAAGTTGTATAGTGGGATTTCAATGAATTTGTGCCACACCTGAGATGCGAACCAAGAAACTGCAATTGAGGCTACGAACATGGCCGCTGCTGCAGGTAAGCACACCTCACCTAATGGTGTGCTCAAGCCTGCACTGATGACTGTATATGTTGCAGCACCAACAGTCCAAAACACCACAGGGTGTACAAGAAACAGTGCAAATGAGACAGTCCCAGTTGCTTGAAGCCACTGCGCGCTCAAGAGGTGTTGCAGATTTGGTAGTTGAGTAATAGACATGACCAACAAGAAAGCTGCAATATTATACCAAAACGCACAGGTTGCTTCATTGTGTTTGCTGAATTCGTTGAGGCGCATAAGTTTGCATGCAAGATCGAACATCCAAGAGCACCAAAATGCATTGGGTTCACCTATGGGGAACGATGCCAAAAACAAGCCAGATATCAGACCAACCACTGCAATGCTTGAGTGAAACTGCGTATCCGCCACAAGATGGTAGGCAACTATTCCGCCAAGTATGGTCCCAGAACAATCAACAAGCATATATCCAGCTGCTTCTACTGAGAACAGCAGCCCTGCTGAAACAACCCAATGGACATAAGGTGGCCTTGCCTGGCCCCCATGCAGCAACCAACAGCCATAGAGAAGGTATGAGCCAACTAGAATGGATTTCATGCACCACAAAGAGGTATGAGCAGGCTGCCAACCACAAATCCACATGTCCACAAGTGCTCCCCATACACGGAACCAAATATCTTGGTAAAGTCCACCCATCGATCGGGGAATTCCCGTGGTGAGGTATCCTGGCGCACCATCGCTGACGTTGTAAGCTTTCAACCACATTAGTCCGATCGAAATGGTTGATATGCATAGTGCTGGCAGCATCAGACGCCAGTATCGAGTTTGTATGCCACGTAAGATGCATAATAGGGCTGCGTTACGTCTGCCGGCCTGAATGTGTTTCGCAGTGCTATAGCTCAAAACCAATCCTGAAAGCACGAAAAGCATCCTGACTGCTGGTCTGCCTGCGCAAATCAAGCGCACAAATGGCCACTGAATGAGATGGATTTTCCCATCTGTCGAGGCGTTCACACTCCATTCCCAGAAACACAGCCGAAAGTGGCTGAGCACAATAACCCAGGATGCCAGGCCCCGCAATCCGTGCACCCAAGCTATACGATTTGGCGCCTCCCTTGTGGCTGTTGGCTGAGACACCCCAAGGATGCCGGCTGACCTGCAAAGAACAAAGCAAAGTTGCTCCAGGTGCTGCTGCTGTTTTATAGCTCGCCCTTGAGCAAGTGCTAGGGAGACCTGGTGCAGGTCCAAGAATCTCACTTCTGCTGGTCCACAGTATTGAGTCTCATCGCTGAGAGGTGATGAACCGCTGACGTTCACGAAAACAAAGCTCCTTGAGATCCTGTTGCGATACTACAAGTGGCCCGGAACGTGTAGTCATACGCTCGTTTGGATCAAAATGCCAAGCGGTCCGCCGTCACCAGCGGACTTCAGACGTTGGGCATTGGTGTACAGCGCTGCTCTTATGCGCTTCACGCGACGCGTGTAGCGCCGCGACACTTGCCCCCGGCACACCCCACATACGCCCGGGATAGGGTGAAGCAATTACCCCTCGGCAGTGGCTGCAACCGCGTGCTGATGCGAGCGGAGTAACCCGCATCGGCCGAAGTTTTGGTATACAGCCCTGCTTTATCTTGTGTGTGACATCGAGAACAGCAGGTCCGGCAGATTCCTGCAAGCATGAGTCTGGCAACACTGTTCTTCTCGTGTCTCTGGCTGATCATGTGCGTTCAAAGCCGCCCGTTCATTTTTGTGTATCGTATGCCTGCTGAATGGCACGAGGACGTGCTGGCCTATCCCTCCAAGGAACACTGGCTCAGATGGTACAAAGGGGATGAGCTGTTTTACAACTATATTCGAAACAGCTCATACGTCACAGATGACCCTGCAGCCGCTAAGTTGTTTTTTGTACCATTTTTCACCGGTCGGCAATTTCACTACCTTGGAAAGCACCCTGAAAACTTTGCACACCAACGGGGTGTCTCGGAGAGCGTACGGCAGGGCCTTTTGTGGGTTCAGCAAACTTACCCATACTGGAATGCCTCTGGCAATGGACGAAACCACTTTACGATATTCCCAATGGATCACGGTCGGTGCGATTCAGCCGGATTATTGTCGCCTGAGGAGCTAGGTCACATCATCAGCGTTTCACCTGGGGGCGATATTTTTAAGACAAATAAATTCATGCCCGTCGTAAACAGCCTGCAGCCATCTGCACCCGCCTGGTATTGCTATCACCAAGCAAGAGACGTTGTTTTGGCTCAGCCCCTGGAACTGGACGTTGATCACAGCATCGTTTCGCCTTTCTCCGGCGAGCGTACGATCACAGTCTTGTATCGATTTGCTGGTAAGCAGGGATCATGGGAGCCCAAGCATCATGAGTTGTCGTACGGCGTCCGAGCAGAGCTTGCCAGATTGCACAAGTTTGACCCGATACCTGGGTCTGATTTTGGTGTAGCTGCATCGCCTGACCAGAGTGTGCAAGACATGAGGCATGCAATCTTCTGTGTCCTTCCACCGGGTTGGGGTCAGTACACTGGAAGACTAGTCAGGGCTATCCTAGCTGGCTGTCTCCCTGTTACTATTTATCGTGGCAACGATCCTCCTTTTCCTCGCCAACTGAATTGGCTTGATTTCTCTATTAACATCGACCCAGACGAGGTTAGTGTGCTAAGACCCACATTGACGACTTTACTGTTCGACAAACAGAGAATTTTGGAAATGCAAACTGCTCTGAAAGCTGTCCAGTCATCATTCTCGTGGGATGATGTTCCAAACAATGCTCCAGCTACCTTAGTCAAGGAGTTGGAACTGATTGCAAGAAACCTTTGATTGCGTTCAGCCAGAGCAGCAGCAGAGCCACATGTTGTATTTGTGTGGCATTCGTCTTTGAGGCATTGGTCTGTGAGGAGCCCCACAGACGCTGTGTGTATGTGTCTAGGTGTCTCATTCAATTCTTTCAAGTATGTAGATAGATGGAACAGCTTTGACGTAGCTGGTATGGGAGACTTGGCACTGACTCCAAACTGTCACAAGCACAACCCACATATTGAGGGCAGCTATGCAATCACATAGTCACTAGTCCATAGCATCAAGTGAAACAAGTACAGTACAGCCTCAAATCATAGTTGCATGCATTTCATATCGGGTGCTCTGACACTAGCTGTCAAGCGTTTGTTACAGGAGCAGCAATGAACAGCGAGCAATGGATTGTTCAAACAGCACAATACAGTATGAATTCTAATAAGTGCTTACGAGTTTTTATATAGCTGCAAAAAGAGCAATTCTTCATGCGATGGCACAAGCTATCTTCAGCCTGTTAGCAGAGCAGCAGTGAGATGTGCTTGTCGCCCTGAGCAGCGGTGCAGTGCTTTGAAGCTAACACCCTTGCACAGCCATTTGAACAAGAGATTGATCAAGTCTCTAAAGATCTGCACAGCTGTTTGAAAAGCAAGGGTCGATAGGTGTGTTTGTAAGTCACGTAATAATCAAGTCTCCTGCTGTAATCCTGCTCTCAGCTTGCTTTGCACAGCAGCAGTAGAAATAAAGAAAAGTTTGAGCCTTTCAGCGATCATAACAGGAGCCTTCCAAGGCAGCAGCCCGGAGCTATCACAGTAGCGATAGGTGATGGGGAAAGCATGGTGTGACTGAGCAGTGCTTTGGTGTTGAGTCACTAAACAGCTGTATGAAGAGTAAATATCTGGAGCCGTATTTGCAAGG
>JAABUO010002285.1_pt1 | contig 23544 bp, 26 predicted proteins | sample 5559291 | NCBI WGS metagenome assembly JAABUO01 (sample SAMN10711878, study PRJNA513372) | rock metagenome | isolation source: Antarctica rocks | place: Antarctica: Victoria Land, Finger Mt sud
TGCATCCTGATATGGTGCTGCAAAGGTGTGAGTGTGTTGCCTCTACTTTCAGGGCATACAAGATATGTGCAGCATTGTAGCGACTCTGCCTAAGCTGGCACATGAGACAACAGCTGCCAAGATGCATGCATGCATTTCAAATAAGGGGCACCGGAGGGGGGGGGGGGCAGCCCCAAGCAACAAGCGCATAGTTGGAACGCGTCACCGATGTCTGGGGACACCTTGGCTGTGTTGCGTGTTCTGCTGCTGGTATAAGGCACACAGCAATTGCACAACTCACACTCGAGAGCTGCTATACATGACAAGTTGTCCTGCAGTGTATGCATGAATCCAAGGTTCAGACACAAAGGCAATTAGTCTGGATTGCCTCCATGAGCACTTACGGACTGTCTATAAATACTCATGGGACACAACACAGACCATGGTGTTGATGCTGAGGCTTCTTGCTTCCACACCTCAAGATTTGACAGTGTGGCAGGAAAATGCAAGTGTGTGATGCCACGCGCAGGCTGACCAGCATGATCATACTCAGCATACCTCTTGTACATCCTTGGCCCTCATGGGCAAAAAGTCCCCCGTCAGAGGATGCTACCAGTTTGCAGCTGGGGAACACCATTGCAGACGAGGAAGGCAATCAAGCCACATGCATTTTCCTTGAAGACGGACCATCCTGGGTCGCGGCTTGAGTGCAGCAACCAGCCTGACCTGAGCACAAATGCAAGAAGGCTGTCAATCACCACCAGCATGCCGGCTGAAGATACATCAACAAGCGTCTTGCTATGGTCTTGCATGGTCTTGCATGACGACACACATTGAAACCTTGACACCTTGTCCTTGCTTTCAGCTGCAGCGTATGCATTCATGTTTGTTCAAGTTGTGCTGGGTCTAGGTCGTGCGGCTGATCAGGTCATGGCAGAAGGCACCGCTGGCTTTTAGGGTTATGTTGTTACTACTGTAACAGTGTAACAGTGTAATAAGTACATTTTGAAAGAACTGTAACTGCTTTATGTTTTCTGTATATAACAAGAAGGTGAAACTGTACTTAGTACCTGGGCATATTATTTCTCAATTCATAATACATTGTACTAGCAAGGCAGTCTTGCAACACATGCAAACAATTGTACCTCGCTAGTCTTCCTCTGTTGTCGGTTGTTCATGAGCTGCATCTGCACCAGCAATGTGTTTGACACCTCACAAGATCTGTTTCTGGCTGTTGACTTGTTGCACCAACCACAACTACGGCCAACTGGCTTATTGATGACTTCTTTGTGCTAGACAGTCTGCCACTTGCAAGGATGTTGAGGACTGCTTTTACATGTACATGAGCAACAGTGAGCAAGTTACTCATGCAAACATGTCAAAGCAGTCTTCAACATCCCTGCAAGTAGCAGGTGCAGCACAAAGAAGTCACCAGCTGGTGTGCCACCAAAAAGGTGCTCTGAACCAGCACCAGATGAAGCAGCAGCGGTAGCATCCGATGCTTGTTGGTGGAAGCCTTCATCATGCAACCCCTCACATGAGCTGCATGTGTCCTGCAACAAATGCTGATCATGTTGGCATATTCTGCTTTGCTGCATCTGCTGCACACAGGGCTCAGAAGTGAGCACATGCGAGGGACGCGATGGTCAGTACACAACGTGATTTCACTTTGCATCCATGTGCCTGTCAATGAGGTGGCTTGCTTCATTGCATAGTACATGATGCTGCCCGACCGGCCTGGTACTAGCAGTTAACAGCTTGCCACATGATACAGTGCAGCCTTGTCAGGCAAACACCACAATGCAGAACCTTTTGCTGACCTGCAGGTTGACTTGTCCACAAATGTCCACAATAGATTGCCTGATTTCCATTTCAGCCAATGCTGCCAAGCCACATGCAGCCACAATGTAAGCGCTGTGCGAGTTGTGCAGAAGCTCACGCATGTCCCTGCCAGGATCCTGCTGCGCAGCATGCTGGGGCTGATTTGCTTTGCATAATACATGATGCATCATGTGATGACGAGTAGCTGACGGCCTCCTCGTCCTTAGGGTGTGCAAGGTGGATGCAGCAGTATAGCGTTTCTGCTAATGCTGCCCCCTGAGACAACAGCGGTCACGAGGCGCTCATACAATTCATCCAATGACCCCCGAAGACCGGGCAGCCCTGTACAAAGAAGCACAAACTTGAACTGAGTCACTGACTTAGGAACACGTTGAGCATGTCGTGCGTTCTGCTACCGTGATACAAGGCACTTGACAAGAATGTGCGCTGCCGCAACAACTTGTATCGCAGTCTAAGCAACTGTCAGACCTAAAGAGCACACACACCACGATCTGTACTGCGCTCCACGTGTAATTGCAGTTGTTTGTGCTTCTGCTCGATGCGGACAATTACAAGGACGCTTGGGGCGCAAGACAGACCGTGGTATGTGTGCCCTTCAGGTCTACTCGTTGCATAAGCATAAGCACAAACAAACTGTGCCAAACCTCTGTCGCTTGCGTCCTGCGCCGCCCGCAGTGGCTCGCCGTTGACACAGAGCTGAATCAGACGTTAGGTGCTATGCGCTTTCGCAAGCCCACATTTGCAGTCGCCTCTTGTCGCGGTCTGACGTGCTGGGAACGGTCAGGAGCCTGCAGCCTGTGTGTCGAGCATGGCGGGGCCGTGGGCGTCAGCCTTTGTGCCAAGTGGTGTATCAGTCCAAGAGTAAACCAGAGGAAGAGGCGTGCTCAAGCCTGCTCCTGATAGTATTTACAGGTGGATTCTCTTGAAGCCCTGCCTGCTTATAAGTGGTACATTACAGCATGGCCATGTCTGACATGCAGGGCGGCCGCATCTCTGGAGGTTGCCGTCACCCGTGCTGCTTCGCCCTCACACAGATTGCATGTGGTTGAAATCGCGAGACATTTTGCAAGATTGGTTGCATTTCATGTGCACATCGTCTCGCCAAGGGGCCAACTCACTACAGCTCCAAACCCACCTATCCCAATCGCGCTTCACAGTTTAGAGATCTCTTTTTTGGTAGATTGACATGTGACACAATTTTCAAACGCACACCTGGAACTAGCTCACGGTCAAGTGTTCAATGAATCATTCACTGTGCATGGCAACACAAGTGCCTGCTTCACTGGCGAACACAACTGCCTGCCTTACAGGTGAAGGCACCTTGGCTATAGCCACATCAAATTTTGTATGGTTGTTACACTAGGGTCCACATACGTGAGCATTGCTGGAACAAACAAGGAAAACAATTCAGTGTCACTCATGCGTTGAAGCAGGCTATCTGTGCAAGGCCCATGTGGTATTTGGCTGGCTGCACCTGACTAGCTGCATGTGGCAGGGCCAGAAGAGGCTTTTCCCCATTGGCAACCTATACAGGTACAAGAGCCTAGGAGCTACTGTGACAGTGTGGGGTATTGGCTTCTTGACTAAGCCTTTTACTGCAGCTCTGCTACAGCTAATGTATGCTGCAATTGTTCTGGAAGCCGAATGTACCAACAGCCTCAGCTGCTTTAGCTCTGCCGGGCAAGGCTGGCTGCATTGATCTGCTCAGCACTGGCTGTCTACCGGCTGTGACAAACAGACAGCAACGGCTTGCCAGGGCGAGGGAACAATCATTACCAATTGTAGGACGGCATTTGCACTGCAGCCAGCTGCCAATAGCACTGAACGTGAATGGGTAACTAATCACTACTGGGAGTACTTGCTGCGCTCTGGGACTTGCTACTATCCTTGTCTGCATCAAGATGCTTCACATCCATGGGAGAAGTCCCTGGCGAAGCTGCTGGGGAAGCTGTTGCTGAATGGGTGCGCCATGATGACAGTGTATCCTGTAATAGCGTTTAGATTCTTACACCCCAAATTTGGTTTTCAAAATGATACCATCTGAGGTATGCGCTGACACATGGCCTTGACAGCATGCTGGGGCTGATTGAATTGAAATATGACACTCTGCAGGATGTCCCAGCTCATCACAGCACAGCACAGCCATGTACAGCAAAGGCCAAACCTGACAAGAAAGCACAACAGACGCACAGCACAATTAGGCCAACACAGCACAGCACAACACAGCACAGCACAGCACAGCACGGCACGGCACAGCAGGGCACAACACAGCAAAACGTGACCATAGCAAAGGCAGAACACCAGACAGCACAGCACAGGCCAGAAAGATTGACTCAGATGAAGTGTACCTTCCAGGTGGAGGCCTTCTGGGGACTAGGAACAACCCCTTTGCCAGCAGCTGCACCATGACTGCTGTTGCCGTCAGCAGCAAGCTGCATCAACGCATTCACCTTCTCTTGTGTGGCCTGTGTCAGCCGATGCGTCAAGTCCTGGTTCTGCTTCTTCAGGGAATCAATTGAGTTGGCACTGCGTGACTGAGCACGCTCGGCTTCGGACAGACGCACTAGAGCCTGTACCTTATCTTGCATGGCCTACAAGCAACAAGCACTTCTGGTTCCACAACAGAACCTGCGGAACCTTCTTGAGAGGCGCAATTACTTTGAGAATGCATGAGGTGACATATATGAGGTGGCAACTAGTGACAGAATCATGATGCATGGATGTGCAATGCGCCTGTAGAGATCTCGCAGAGCAACTGGGTGAACAGACATCACAGCAGTTAGATGTTCATGAAACACCAGCCGGGCCATGGAAGCAAGACATGTGCAACACTGGATGCACCATTCCGAGAAAGGATGTGCGTACCTGATCTCGTGCTGCTTGGAGATCCTTGGTGGTCTTCTTCAGCTTGTCTTCCTTCTGCTGCACTGCCAGTACCTGTCCACGTACAATGATACCATTGGTTTTATGAATGACTGCCTGAGCTACATGTGCTGTCATGCATTAGCCGCTTGGATAAATGCTTGTTTGCTTTGCTGCTCAAATTTGTAAAACAGGTTCCAGCTTACTGTCACATGTTGTCGCAAGATGGTGTGTCCAGGTTCAAACTTATCCTTTTGGCAAGACGGAGATGCAATACATGGTCATTGCAGAGTGACGGGCAACAGCTGCTGCCACAAAGACAGACCATGCAGCAGCATAAGTGACTGTCTGGCAATCCTTCAACATTAACATACTTCTGATGCGATATGCAGGCTGCTTTACTCAATGTATAGTGTTTGCAGCTAGTTGCATCAGCTGGTGCAGCTGCTGATGCACCAAGTTTACACAGACATACCCGCTTTTCCCATTCGCTATACTGCTCTTCTTCAATAGCCCGGAACTGGTTCTGCTGCTCCTCAAGCTTGACCTTGAGGCTCAGCCTGGCCTCCTCGAGCTCTGAGGTGGCAGCAGCAAGATCCCTTTCCGCCGTGGAGGCACGGGCGTCCAGCCGGTCTCTTTCTGCTTGCAGCCGAGATACTTGGCCCTGTAGGATCAGTGATGATGTTGAATGACTGAAGTCCTTGCTGTGTATGGCTTCAGAACTGCATTATGGTCGGCTATCACTCTGAATACAGCAGCCAAGGTTCCTCTCTGCTGTGGTCACTTGAGCGTGAAAACCAAGTGGCGACGCAAGCAGTCACAAAATCTTTGCAGCGCAAAGTCAACATGCAATGACACGTCTGTTTTGCAACCCAGTTTTGCAAGCATGACCCACAATTGCAGCTGAAGGCTACCAACATCAAGGGCAGTCTTGCGATGGCGCTCCTGAGCTGTTGCCTGGTTTGTAGCGGACTAACAGCAACTGAGTTACATTACCCTTGTCTTGTCAGACAAGCACAAACAGGCAGTCACATGCTGGTCAGATGGGACAAGTGACAAAGATTGACCTGTAGACTGCTGATCTCTGCAGCAGCTGCTGTGGCAGCTTCCTTGGCTTCAGACTGAGCTTCAGTGTATTGCAGCTTTATGCTGTCATAGCTTGTTGAGGCCTTGCCAGCCCTTTTGCTTGCATCTGCACCCTCTGTCCTTGCCACTCTCAAGTTGTACTGCACAGCAGCCATTGCAACTGCTGACTTAAGAAGACATTTTTGCCACAGATTGGTGATCAGCATTTGTGATGATGCTTGACTTGTTTGCAATTTGCAGGCAAGTATGCATATAATGTAATCCAGGAGCACACATGGCTATGCATATCAACACCAAGAGAGAGCTACAGCTGCATTGATACCACATCAATGTGTCACAGTGACTGCACAGACAGCAATGATAAAAAAGTCATGCTTGCACTGCGGGATGTGCACAAAGTCTGATGCAAGGACATACTGTGAGATCTGCAATCTGATCTGTGGCTTCTGAGAGGTCTTGCCGGAGTCCTGGAATGGCTTGACATTCCGTTTCCTTGATTTCCAGCTCAGCAACTCTCTGCTGGGCGCTGTCAAGCTGAGTCTGAGTTTCTCGGCATATTGCTGTATTCTGAGCTGCTGAGCTCTCAGCCTTGGCAAGTCTCCTTTGTAAAGAGACATTGTCTGCCTTGAGTTGCTCTGCTTCTAGCACCGCTTTGTCTCTGTCTGCAAAGGCTTTGGTGCTGTGTGTCTGATAGAAAGATAGCTCCTTTTCCAGCGCCTGAACCTTCTGCTTCTCTGCTCTCCAGCCATTATCAGATTGGCGCTTGCTATCTCGATAGCCTCTCAAGTCCTCACGGAGATTGTCTCTCTCTTCAATAACTGCTTCTAACTGGGATCTGGTTTTGCTAATTTCTTGCTCGTTGGAGTATATACGCTCGCTGAGCACCGAAGAGCTGTCAAATATGCTGTTGCCCGACCCTTGCATACACAGTGTCTCAACATCTCTTTGCAACTCGTCTCGCTGCAGTGTCACCTTGCTGAGCTGCTTCTCAAGCTGCTTCAGCTTTGCTTCGGTCATGTCGTAAAGAAACTGCACGCGCTGGAGCTACAAACACCTGAAAGTCACTGCAATCCAGTGTTCGACAAACGCCCCGACAAAGTCAAAGCAATGTCGAGAAAGCAAGGGAAACAGGCAGGGACAAAACCCTAATTGGTCCATGCATGCAATTCGGAGATAAAGCTTTGATTGTCGTGCTAATAGTCTGTGGGGCAACGTGCATTGTGCTCCACAGAAGAGCAGGCAACCAATCTAGCTAGAGTTTGGGTTGCCAGTAACACAATTTGCCCATGTGCACATTGCACGAGTGACTCCGGATCGCGTCTCCTGAACTTATTCACATGCATAACCGAAAGCCAGCTTCGGCAACCTTCAATGACATCAACATCAGCATTGTGAATAGCTGCTTGAAAGTTAGATTTGTGCTGTGATTGTTTGTCAGCAGTACAACAGAAGAAGACGCGTGCATCAGAATGTCATGCAGAAGCCGAGTTGAGTCAGCAAATGAGAATGCCGCAGGCTCAAGGACCAGCTGTATGGAAAACTTTTGCTGTTTGAACGTGTTGTGGTAACAAAGCAACGCGAAGCATCATGAGCACCGGCGGTCCCTCAAACACCAATCAGCTTGGCCTAGATCAGTCTACAACAGCACAGGGAACAGCTGGAGGCAGTCACCCTGGCATGGGCGGTCCACCGAACACAAACCAACTTGGTGTAGACCAGACCGGAGGGCAACCTGGTGCTGGTACCGAAAATTATAACAGCGGTACTGGACAGGGTACCACAGGCGTGTCAGGTACGACCTTTTGATCTCTGACCTAACAAGGTCGGAGGACATGCCAGAAACGTGAACTGGCTAGCTCTCAGATGTATTTGCTACTCGCAGGTGGTGGAGCAACCGCATACAATGATGGAGGTCTAGCTACTGGCAGGGCTGCTCAGGGTAGTGGAGCTCCTGGGGTGAGCGTTCCTGCGTTTGTATAATACACAAGGTGCACCAGGGCACCCACAATGTCTGGCAGTTTACCAGACATGCGAACTTTCGGATTCATGTGCCTGTGTTGGATGCAGGGACAGGCAGGCAACATGCCAGGCATGCCTGCTAAGATGCAGTCCAAAATGGATGAGGTGAAGAACAAGGTAATGGAGCAGGGTGAGAAGCAGAAGCAGGCAAATCAGTGATTTCTGATGGCGGGTTCTACAGTGATTGCATGTGTACCTCAAATACACTTTCTGCCAGCTTTGCCGCTTGAGGTACTACAGTTGTGTACATCTACGCTGCTCTTCGTCAGGCAACATACCACAGGCCGACAGTGCTGATTGTAATGCAGCTGAAACATGTTGCAAGTCGTTGAGTTGCAGAAAGTTCTAATTTGTCATTGATGCTGTACCATGCACCTCCGTGAACACTACTCAAATGGCACGTAAAGCTACATTGGATCAGTTCTGCATGAGCGTTCGACCAGGGAGCATCAGGACGTGTCATTCTGCAGATGCTGACTCAGCAGCAGCAGCTGGGTCCTCAAGGGGCAGCTTGACAGCTGGCATTCCACCTGATGCAGCGATATAAACCGGGTCATGACAGGCACGCGGACGTAGAAAATCCAAACACTCCACGCAGAGCCTTTCGAAGACATTCTTCTGTCACTTGCATAGCAGCCGTGCAGCTCAATCTACTTGACTGTAGGAGGTCCCTCGTCCGGAAGCTTCAAGCCTGCAAGAATGAGCGCGTAAGATCCGTGCCTTTGTTGCTACCGCCTAGTCGACCGGCCGTGAGACCATCGCAATCTCATCACATTTTTGGCGCGCTCGAGCCGTCATGAGTGCTTGGCATGCGCGTGTCGCACGAGCTTTCACTGCAGAGCTTTCACTGCAGTCTTGCTGAGACTGATCACGACACTGAGCAATCTCCTGACACCTTTGCTTACGCTGCAGTGCATCACTGAGAGCTCGTCTGTACATGGAGAAGGTCAAGCTCATGTTTGGCGGAAGGCGCAGAGCTAGTGGAGCTACTGTAACGACAACCACCACTAGCACCGGCACCGGCCTCGGAATGCACCACGCGCACGGTCGGACGAGCGCAGGAGCACGTCCTGGCTGTTTTGGCTTCGGAAGACGTCGTACCACTGGATTCTATTAGCGCCTATCCGTTGGGCCCCTCAGCAGCCTTTGACTCCGTTTACCTGGCGAAGCAAACTACATGCAAAGCTGATTTCATAGACAGATTTTGGTTGCTGTCTCTGCCTATAGACAGATAAATTGTACACAATTAGATATGTCTGCAGCCATACAGTGCGGAAGCATCAATGTATGATGAAGTACAGACTACCATTTATAATCTTATAAGTGATTTTCAAGGACTGAGTAAAACACTTTCAGAACGACCTAAAACCTCCTGTGATTGACCATGTATGTAGCGCTGTGTATATACTGGCCTGGTATGATATCAAAATTGCTTCCCACACTGCAATGTTGGAGGACTTGGCCTGGACAGAAATATTCAGATATCTATCGATGTGGTCTGTAAAATTGTAAAGGACATGACATCGGACCCCAGCTGCAATTGAACACACTCAGTTTGATCTTTGTACCATAATTCTATAAAGCACTTGCATGCAGGCAGTTAGTCACTCGGACTTTTGACTGCTTGATCATATTCTGCACCGCCCTAAGCACTTACACAACTGAACAACACGATTTGAGAGTGGCTGACAGAGTGTAATCTGCTTACATAACAGGGGTAAGTCTGCCAGAAGCTGGAGGTCAGCTTCAGTTTTCCAAGTCTGGAACACAATATTGTGTAGGCACGACGGGCAGAAGATGATTGCTGAAGGAAGCAAAGCCAAAGTCAATGCCTAACAACTGTACCACTCAACTACGCTGTATCATGATATATGGAATACATATTAGATGAACACTGTACACTGTTGGCCTAGTGCCATCAAAGTGTCAAGTCACATGCAGAAACAGCCAACAATGCCACAACAATAGATCAGCCAGCTACCAAGGTATGACACCTGACTACATCCGACAGATTTAACCCATTGCAACGACGCTTTTGTAGCAGTTGCTAGGCAGAAGTTACTAACAGCTTGTGGGGGCCAGCATTAAGTCAGCCTCATGTGCACATGATGCCATGTGTAGCATGGCTTATATGGAGCCAAACCAGAGGTAGCTGGCCAAGAAGGCACCCCCCATGAGGATGGCCTTGTGGTCAGGACCAGCACTGGGAGGGAACGCCACAAAGAAGTTCCTGGCTCCAGAGCAGCAGGATCTGCAAGCAGCAACCAAGCTTCAGCACAAACCAGAAACAGACAGATACTTGATGCTAAGCAACGCATGACAAGATCCCGCTATGTTGCAGGGTGCACTGCAGCACCGTCTACACGAGCATGCCTTTTGAAGTATGATCATTGAATTTTGAGATGTTGCCTTGAGTAGCACGAGCTGACAGTATCAACATGGTATTGCAGCATGACTTGTCTTGCACAGTCCTTGCTGAAGCTTGATGGAGCAAGCTCAAGGCAGTCCAGATTCCAAGCAGTCAAAAGCCAGACAATGTAATTGGCAGGATAAGCAGTGGTCAGCATGCAGTCTAGGTGCAAATGCATGCGTTACGCAGCAAGACAAGAAGACGACCGACCTGATACAGCCAGGGTAGGTGTGCACAATCTCCCCCACGCGGTCAGCACCATCACCGGGGTGAATGGACACCTTGTTCTTCTTGCAGCACAGGTTGGGCAGGCAGCTCGTTGAGCAGCAGTTCTGGCAGCAAGGCTCTGCAGGGCACCAGTCAGCATGTGAGTTGTGACTCAACCCAGGCAAAAGCTTAGTCATAGGGGCAAAGTACCACAGAGCATGTGCAAACAGCTGCTTGCAGCATGTAGCTGACCATTTCCTGAACGCATGATCACTGTGGGCAGACAGGCAAGCTATTGCATGGACAAGTGAAACTGCAGCGCTAGCGGTCTAAGGTGCACATGACAACAATGCCTTGTGTGTCCACAAATCAATCTGAGAAGATGGCAAAAAGAAAGCTGCAGTAGAAGTAGGAGAGATTTGTGCTGGTGGACAGGTGCTAGTGTTTTCAGAGCACGTGCTGCTGCACCAGTTCTTGCAGAAAATCTTTGCAGAAAGGTTTCAGCTGTTGAGCATGACATGCATTGATGAAAACTAAATACAAGTGTCGTGATGCAAACTGTGCTGCAAATCGTAAGGCGTCGAGAGTTTGACTCAAGTGCGGACATGAGGATGACACTGTCAAACAATGAGTTCAACACCAATGAGGTGAACTGTTGGAGGATGAAGGCACAGGTGACAAAGAAAGGGAAGCTTGCATGGCCAGCATAAAATGATTAAACAGCATCTCGGATAACTAGGTTGAAGCAAGGCTAAAAGAGTGAGGTAAGGTGTTAGGGTAGAGCTAACCTTGCAAGGTGTAGATGAGGTGGTTGGCAGCATCAAAGATCTTGATGAAGCTGCTGCAGTTGCAGCACTGGGTAGACTGCTCTGCGTACCCCAACACATCCCCTGCAAGCCATATCAGTCAACATGTTGCACAGTCTCTTGCATTCAACATTCACCTGAAAGAGGCACATTTCATGCAAGTCTGGCTGCAATCATAGACTGCGTGTGCCAGTAAGTTGAGGCAGAAGTTGTCATGTCTGCAGAGCCTGTCAGCCTACTGATCAGGCTCAACGATGCTTACAATGATGTGCAAATAACGGCTGCAAAGCACTTTGCAACAAACACAACTGGTGGATGCATCAATGACTTGACAGGCATGTTGTGGCTGATGTTTTCAAAGTGTTCTACGACCAGTACTGTTCATGAACTCCACTTGTGCTTGCAAAGCACAGCCATATTTGTGGTGTGGTAATGCATGCAGGGTGAGAGCACTCACCGTCAGTAGAGCGCACAAACATCTTGAGAGGGTTGATGATGGTGCAGTTGAAGGGCCAGCAGAGGAAGGGGCAGGGGCAGCCCCGGGGCCTCTCCATGGTGAAGCTCAGCCCATTGTACTTGTCCTGCACCGCACAAACACATGTATACCACTGTGTCATGCGTGATATAGGGATGCTAAATCGGCTCTAGGAGTGAAGCTCAGCCAATTGGTTGTCACACTAGGTTGCAAACTCTGTTGTCAAACACGACGTGAATGCTTGACCAGTGTTCTTGGCATGAGATAAAGCATACGATTATACTCACTCTTGCATGTGAAGTGCCCTGGGGTCGTATGCAGATGTGGTTTGGGACAACCCAGTTGTGTTGTGAAAACAATGTTCAGCCAAGGCACAGTATCCAGAAGTTGCAACAGACTACTGACAGCCAGCCCAGTGTCAAGCAGGTAAAGCTTGCACTTATGTCATAGTGATGGATCATGACATTGCAACTATTCTGTGCAACCTGCAGGAGAGCTGTTGTTGTTACTGTTGGAATTTGCACAGCATTATGTAGGCAAGACTGCAGGCGGGACGATATTGTGCAGTCTGGACAGCCCTTATTGTAGACACTAGCTGATCAATTTATAGACACTAGCTGCTCAACGGCCACAACCTGGCAACGCAGTGTGTGAGTCATGCTTAGGAGTTTGATGAAAATCAGGTGTTTGAAGTTGTCAAAACAGCATGGCAACTGGTCAACTTGAAGAGGAAGTATCACCTTGGCTGTGAGTGTGAGCCTTTTGTAGCAGCCTGGGAGGCAAAGGCAGTCACATCCAGGATTGTAGTCATCTACAATCAAGGAAAGTTCTCCAGCACTGAACTCATTGTCAGTTGGCATCTCTGCAAAGCCTCTCACACATGGCTTGACCAGATACTGCAGTCACAGGGGGACCTTCAGCTAAGACATGAAAGCTTTCTAAGGCATAACCAGTGACTGGTAAGGCATTTGAAACACAACGTACCTCTCTCAAGCCGCCTCCACAGCAAGCCTCTCTCCAGGAACACTTGAACTGCTCGAGGAAGATGCCCCTATACTGTACGTGGACCGTGTTCAAGGGCGCGAAGATGCCTGTTCCTACCGATTCCGCTCTGGTCTGCAAGTTTCAGTTGAGTCAGCAGCCGTGGATAACAACAAGCAGTGTCTCTCAACGTCAGCAGTACGACGGAATGTGACGCTTCGTGGTGTTAATTATGCAAAGCAGTGGTGCTGTTTACCGGTACGGATCCAGACGGCATATTGCTGCTGTTAGCCACAAGTAATGTGGTGCTCATCTCTTGAGCTTGCGGAGGGCCAACGGCAATCTTGTGAGCGTGCATTGTCAAACTTGCTTCAACACGACACTCGTTGACTTCGTAGAAAGATGCAAACAAGCGCTGCTGCCACAGACAGCTTCGAGAGCAAGAGAGTGTGGATGATGTCACAGGCAGACGACACACCAAGAGGGGGGAGGGGAGCGATGGCGTCGAGTTGTAAAGTAGCTGCTGCTCAATTTGTAGAGCAATGGGAAGAAGATGTACAGCAACGTCAAAATTGGGCGCCAAAAAAGCTTTCATGATGATCATCTGCCAGGACGCATTCTGTGAGGCTCGGGTTGCTTTTTACACAAAAGGCGTCGGCAGCGCCTCATACAGAAGCTCCCATGCCACACCATCGAGTACCAGTAGACTACCCAGTGCCACTAAGTGCCGTTTGCACGTCTGCCATCAAATGAGTCTGCAAACTCTGTGCCACCATGCATGGCCATATGGCCAATGCATCGGAAGTTCAACAACTTGCTGATACACACGTGTGTTGCTATGTGACTGAAATGTAGATGCTTCAGTGTCAAGGCATCATCTTGCATGCCGCCACTGAGAAGAACGCTTTGGTCCGCGAAGCGCAATACCCAAACATCCCGGCATACTGGCACCAGCAGTGCGCAATCGTGGTGCCTATTATTCCTAGCCTAGGGCAAAGACTACGTATCGAGAGTCCCTCTGCGCTCACATGATTTGCAAATCGAACAATCTTGCAAGTTGTCCAAGAACATCAGCTACCGGCAAGCTTCGAAAATGTACATCATGTCTGTGAGGGCGAAGCACCGCTGCTAGCTCGCACTGGAGAAGGCAACCCCTACAGATCCAGAGACCGTGCGTGACAGACATGGCATGAGACCAATCATGCTGTAATGCACAACTTAAAAGCAAGCAGGGCCTCATGGCAATCCACCTGTAAATATCTCCTCTCTACCAGAAGCAGGCTTGAGCCTTCTGCCGTTTTCTTGGACTGTAACGTCTGGGATGCACACATGGGCTCTGTAATTATCATGACGACAACGGCCGTACCCATTTGCTACAGATACACCAATTGGCACACACAGGCTGACGTCCACCGCCCCCGCCATGCTTGACATACCCGCTGCAGGCTCCTGGCCGTTGCCAGCATACTGCCCGGGACAAGAGGCGACACCAGACGTGGGCTTGCGGCTGCACGTAGCACTCAACAAGTTTGAATACCTCTGCGTCCTTTGCGAATCGCTGTCGCCAGCGTAGGATGCAAGCAACCTGCACAAATGCTTGGCGCAAACGATTCAGGTTACTGTCTGCAGCCGACAATTTTGAGCTCACTGGGACGCAGTTCAGAGTAAGGTATTGGTGCTTCCTGTCTGATCGTTGCATAGTTCGCTGAACAAGTAGATGTGTACGGCAGATCTCGAGTTGTGCACTTGCTGTGTGCCTGAAGGCGCGGCAGCAGAACAAGTGAGATATCCAACGTGTCCCCAGACGTCACTGTCTCGTTTCAACTACGTGACTGTTTGCGCAGGGCTGCCCAGTGGCTGGTCCCGCTCACTTGAGCTACATGAGCACATCTTGGCAGCTCTGGTCAGCATCGACAGAGTCGCTGTACTCATGCAGGTATCTTCATGCCCCGAGGATACAGGCAAGTCGCTCACTCAATTGCAATACCTGGTCTTCAAAGAGTGCACACTGCTCACCTCCAGGCTAGAAGGGCCCAGATGTACTTGCCAGGGTCCTGCTAAGGAGGCTGGTTTGCTTTGCACCAAACACATGATGATGAGATGCAAATAGCAGCCTCATGGCAGATGACCCAAGCAGAAGCGCCCAACAATAAAAAGATACATAGCCTCACCCTGACACCAACTTATGTGTATGCCTGATGTGGTTGTGATGTCCATCAAGCTTGATATCTTGCATCAAGTCTGATGTGTGTGGACCAGATCAGGCATACGCATAAGTTGGTGGCAGCGTGAGGCTGTGTATCTGACTATTGTTGAGCGCTTCTGCTCAGGTCATCTGCCGTGAGGCTGCCATTTGCATCTCATTCTCATGTGTTTTGTGCAAAGCAAACCAGCCTCCTTAGCAGGACCCTGGCAAGTACAATTGGGCCCTTCTCGCTTGAGGTGAGCAGTGTGCACCCTGTAAAGATCTTGAAAGGATCACAACTCAAGGCTGCATACGGCACAGCAGCACTTGTTGTCCTGACTGCAAGAAGCCAACAGCCAGAGCTCCCCAACACTGTGCTAATGCAGATGCAGCTGCTCTCACATTCATAAACACATGAGGACCTGCCAGGTACAGCATTGGTTCATCCCCTGGCATAGTCCGCATGACATCTTGCAACACTGCCTTGCTAGTGCAACATCTGCGTCAACTCATCAAGTTGAAGTAAGCCAACAGTGTTGGTGCTAGATTGTTTTGTCCAGAAATCAGCCTGTTGGCCTTGATTGGCATCTGTGCAACAAACAAATAGTCACAAGAGGAAGATCCAGGCTGCCCAGCACCTTGCTGATGCATGCGCAGCTACTGAACAACCAACAGCATAGGAGGACTGGCCAGGTACAATCCCTCTGACATAATCTGCCTGATGTGTTGCAAGCTTGTAAGTACAATGCTTGTGTCAGTATGTTTCTTTGAGCTGCACCACAGCATGCCCAGATATCAAATACCACTCCACCTTTCTGCTTTTTTGGCAATGCGTGCGGTCAGAGCAAGATTGCCCAGGCATGAGTAGAGTCCCAGTGGTGCCTTTGGCCGTCACCTGATCAACAGCACGACCCCAACCCAGACCCAACACATTTTTCAATGCAGCTTCACTCAACTTTTGTTGCCGAAGGCGCAAGCCTGATGCATGTTTGCTGGCATGCATTACTCAGCCGGCTTGCTCCTGGTGATTGACAGCACTGCTCCCCTCTGTGCTCAGGTGAGACCAGTGGGTGCCATCAATTTAGGCCCCGGCATTGACCCGCCCCAAGAGGAGGTCATGTATGACCTGGTGGGCTTCATGCTCTGGACAGTCGGCAATGAAGTGAACAGCGCCCGGTTTGTAACCTGTGCCACTGCACCGACTGGCACCTGATCCTGCTTCGACGAGGGCCAGGATGTGGAAGAGGTATGCTGTTGATCATGCTGGTCAGGCTGCGCCTGGCGTCACACACTTGCATCTTCCTGCCTCACAGCCTCCCAGATCCAGACTTGTTGCGGCAGGATATGACTGCTTAGTCTGAGAAGCACATCAACCGCTCTGTGGTGTCTGCATAATGCAAGATCAACAAGCCTTCATGACAAGCTTAGCATTGTAATGCTGTGATAGCAGGGTATTGCCAGTTGTACACTTATATCATGTCATGTAGCCAGCCCAGAAGGGGCAGTGGGTTCTCCACCAGCATTCCCATTGCTGGCGACCTAATATGCAATCTTCATTGTGATGCTGTCAATGCAGTGCCTATACCCTGCAGGTAGACTGGACAAGTGTTCTGGAACAGTGCCCATAGTCAAATTGCAGCATATTCTGCATGGGTGAACCATGAGGCTGAATGGCCTGGGGGTGAGCCTCCTGCGCTACCAGCACCACTCAGCCAAGAGGAGGCAAGCATGCTGCATTTGCGGCGGCAGCTGCGAAGTTTCCTTCTGTGGCTCATCTCCTATCTGGGGCTGCATTTTTCTCTTTTTGCAGAGAGATCATAAGTGATATAGCAGTACTGCTTCACTGTTGTGTCAGAAAGTGCAGCATAAGCGCTGTTGCATCTTCTGCCATGAGGCATGCATTGCCCATAGCAAAACTAAGTTGCTGGCCATGGTCATAGCTTGAAGTCACTTGCCCATGCACATTGTCTGGCGTCGAGTTCATTGCACCTCGCTGCCAACTTATACAGACTTGCTGTCGGATGTGAAGCGTGCTATGCAAGTAATGAACATTCAAGTTTCAGGTGCTGTAAAACAGAAGGTTTCATGATACATGTCCAATTTGAACATCTTCAAGCAGTCCTGCACAGTTACAGCTGATATAAAGGTTGCCTTGGAGGGGTTCAACAAAGCTGAAGAAGTCTGCTGATCAGAGTCCGCTTCTGCAGTCTGTTTTGTAAAGATATTTCTTGAACTTCAAAAACAGACTGCAGAAATTTCGGAAAGTTCTTCAAAGCCTGCTGTATTGTCAGCACAAGAGATCTAGGTGCTGCCAAAACCCTAGCAAGGCTGCTTTCCTGCATGCTTTGTCCTCAAACGGTTGAGCAGATGCATGCTGTGTACTCCCCTTGATGAAGGGCATATATATCGACCTGGTGATGTCATGTTGAGCACGGAGTAACTTGGCAAGCTTAAGCGCAATGACAATCGTGACCTTCCAATTGGTAATCGTCCTTGTCATACTTCTGCAGCACTTGTAGGTGTCTTGAGCGCTTTTTCACACCACTCATGTGCTGAATCAGATCATTGGCCTCAAAAAATGACGTGTGTGACATCTCACACAGTCATGCAGCACAGAAACGACCAACTTACAAGCCAATGAAGTACATGCCACCTAAATTTTGTATGCAGTAGGCAATGTCTTCTATGTCGCACTGGTTGCACCACACTCCGGCACAGGCTTATGTTAATGTCAACAGCTAGACCCACTCTAGGCAGAAAGCACAGAGGCGCTGCGTACACTTGCGCAAACTGAGTAAGGTAAGTGCAAGAGCCTGCTGTGTTGTACATGTATACAAAGCAAGTGACCACTAGGACATGTGTACACCAGCTTCCTACACAAATACATTATCGATCTCAGCTGTGTGGGCATGAATATCAATGCTAGTGAGGCTGTGTTTGAATCACTCTTATGCAAAGCATACTGTCTCATTTCTTAGTTTAGACATGGAAACTCTCTCTGTCAAATTTGCTGTGGGTCTCTGGGTCATCCAGGACTTTGCAGGCCTGTTCAATCGCCTTGAAGGTGACATCAACCATGGCTGGATGATGCCTTCTTGCCAAATTTCTGCACATCATTATATCAAGTCACGCAAACTGAAAGGGCTCACATCCACCACATGTCGCACATGCCTCTCTGACGACTGGAGGCTGTGCAGCAACAGCGTGCTTGTGGAAGGCAGCAAGCTTGGCGCTTGTTCATCATGCATGCACCACATGCATCCTGGCACTGGGTACCAGACTGCATTTGTGGCTGTCACATAGCAAGCAGGCTGCTGATGAGGTGCACAAATGCAAGGGGGGCTCACTTGCACTTCTATTTCACTTGATCAAAATTGGGCTTTGGAGGTATCTCCAGGACCAGTTAGGGGTCCTGGCGACGCAGTGTGGGAGGCTTACACTTCAGGCTCTGCAACCTTGTGTCAAGACCTGCACTCCCTAGGCCAATAGCCGCCCGCACATCCTGAACCAGCCACGGCATTATCTGGCTAGAGCCCAGATGCATGGCGGGCTTACAGCCAACCCAGTGTAGGCTCACATACCGTTGACAATGTGAAGAAGGGCTGCATTTTCTTCATGTTTCAGCGGCATGAAACACAGTGAGATATGATTGTAGTACCAAGATGCAGGCTGCAAGCAAGGGAGGCATGCACCCAAAGTCCGGTGGAGGTCAGCAACGCAGGTCATAAATAGGTATAGTGTTTTAGGCTCTCATAGGCAGCTGCCCTGATCTTTAGAGCGGGCTGCCTGGTAGCCACCAGGGCATTCAGGTGGACGGCGAGGCAGCAGTCAGCGAAATGGTCTGTGAGACGCATAATAAGGTGCTGCCCAGCCCAGGCTCTGATGAGGTTTGCCTGTGCCTGCACCACCTTGTCTTGTTGCGTCAGCTCGGCGTTGCCCTCTATCACCTCCATGAGTAAAAAAGTTCATGCGCACAGCCTCCTGGAGCTGCTTCTGCGCCAACAGGGTGCTGGCCTTCTGCACAACACAATCAAACGGCTTCAGAAGCATTCAGAGCTTGCCAGGGCCTTCAGGGGCTGCAACATGCTCGTCATGCATCACAATGCAGCAAAGCCAGCACAGATGCCTGCGCCTATTGGCCATGCTTGCAGCCACAGACGTTGCAAACATACACCACCAAGCTTGTACAATAATATCTCAGAAGATATAGAGTGCTGTCTGGAAAGATATGTTCCCAACACGTACTTTGGTGCACGTTTCGATTTCATATCCGCTACTTGACAGCCAGGAGTAGCGTGTGTTTCGGTCTGTTATCAAAACTTGAGATGCAAGTCACCATACGAGCAGGCCTTGGCCTCATGATGTACTTGGCCGCGGGCCTCCTTTGAGCTTGTCTGCAGCCCCGCCGAAGCAGCAGTCCTCTGCTGCAGCTGCTCCCTGTAGCAAGCCAGTTCCTCTTTGAGCTTGGCCGCCAGCAATTCTGAGCTGTGGGGAGGGTTGACAGACTGCGCTTGCTCAGCATTGCTCAGTGCCGCCTAAACAAAACAGCTATACCGTTACTCACTCATCTTCTTCAGTGGCACCACCCTTTCCGCATCCCCTTTGTAAGTTAGTACGGTACTACACAGATGCACCAGAATTGTGCAGCAACACATTCAACTTAGGCAAGGCAAGGCAAGGGTATCTACTTGTGACAACAAATTCATCGTTGAAGTACTACCATACATATTTGGCAGGCGCCCCTGCACGCTTCTTGCCAGAGCTTGACCCGGATGCCATGCTACTGTCATCGCTTCCCACTTGATCGATATCAATGGGCTGATCGTCGTTCATGATGCACCTGACCTAACGGGCCCGCAGAATCCGTCGCAGAACTGTCGCAGAATACAAGTCGCAATTGTGTATTAATCAAAGTAACAATTTATGCAGATCAAAACTACTAATTCGCAATTAACAATGGTTTTGCGGATCTGGACGACTCCGCAGAATCGGTAATTACTAATTACTAATTACTAATCATATTGAACTAATTAATACTGCGACGTATTCTCACTCTACAAATTGTAACAAGGCTCTTGTTCAGCTCACCTTGCAAACCAGAAGCGACGGCAAGCGACAGCAGCGGTCAGTAGCTTTCAGGCAAGTATTTGAACCAAGGCTTTGTAACACTTAAATTGTGCTTGTGCTCATACCCCCCCTCTGCTGGAGTGTGCCCTGGCTGACCAGCATGTCGCCGGGTAACGATTGTCTGACACCCTGAAAACTGGTGGACAAGAATGTTTGGCCTTCAGGAGATAACTTTCGAGGCTGTCGGACTGGACATTGCATGATTCAACAGCAGCGATATGGATGAAGTGTTACACGAGGGCGAGCTGCCCAAGGTGAGTTGCCAAAAGCTTTTCACATCTTGTCATAGGCTTTTTCCAGTCGCCACCTGGGCGCACACCGAAGCTCACACCGCGCAAACTCCTCGTCGTTCTTGCTCTCACCAGAACATCGACTAGTCTGTTTCAAGCCCAGCACATATCAGGCGTTCTGCTGGAACAACTTTGCACAGTCATTGTGTATGAGTGCTATTGAGTGCGTTTTGAAATGCAGCGTGTCACAAGGCTGCAAGAGGTCGTACACAAACTGGAGACGGTTGAGATAGAGAGGCAGATTGAGCTGAAGGAGGCACGCATGTCGCTTGACCAGTTCAGAGATGGTCTGCTGCACGAACATGAAGACAAGATTAAGCAGCTGTTGCGTGAGCGTGAGATGCAGCAGCCGTCTTTGCTTGACAAAGCAAAGACTTGCAAGCCTGAAGCTTCTGACAAGCAGGTGAGCTGTGACTGCCTCCTTGTCTGAGTGTAGGCTTGCAAGAGCGTATGTTCACAAGCAGGACTGGTTTTGGTTGTAATGGTGTCAGAACCGTGGTGCAGTTGAGCCAATGCTTGACAAAGTTCGGACTATCTTCTTGGCCACAACACCTCCCACAGCAAACATGGCTGACTTGACATGTGTTGCTGACTGCAGTGGGGCCTGGGTGTTGGGTACAGCAGCGCTGAGCCCGAGCGCGCATCATACAACAACAGCAGCATGGCTGCGCTGATTGAGGAGGTCAAGAAAGTGTCGTCCAGCCAGGCAACCCTGACCCAGGTACACCCGCCGTCTCCTTCCCCATCACCACTTGGTCTCTGCGCGTGAGGTTGTGTGTAGCTACTGGTGGGATTAGTAAGCTTGGCGCCTTAGCAAGCACAGTCTGTGTCTGCACCACTTCGCAGCTCCTGCTGGCAAACTTGTGTACCAGTGTTGCGTGTGAAGATAGTTTGCTGAGGGTCACAGATAGGTGCAGCAACACAGTAATACAAGAATAATCTATAATCAGTAATAACGCAGATAACACAACGCATGCTTAGCCAGCAGGCATCAGGTGCATGCGACTCAAGTCATCTCCGTCCAGACAGGCTTGTTTCAAAGCATCATGGGTGTAGCGGCTGAACCTCAACTTGGCAATGTCTGACAATGCAACATTGTTCCAAACAGTCCTAGGGTTACCACGACAGTTCTGAACGACTAACTGTCCTTGGAGCAGCATGTGCTGTCAGGCATCCTGCAGACATGACCAAAACACCTAAGCCCTCTTGCTTCTCAACCAGGTTCCATCACCATACAGCAAGACTGTCATGACAATGGTCCGGAGGAATTGCATAGGTGGCAGCAAAATGGACCTTATCAACTTGAGTTTATGTGATATTGCAGCAATGGGGAGTGCATCTGAATGAGGTGGCGGCTGTCAAGGACGCACAGGACGAACTGGGCATCCTGGTGAAGGACCTACAAGACAAGATGGCAATGATGATGAAGGTGGTCCAACATAATTTCGAAGAGATCAAGAGCCACTTGCTACTGCGCCAGGTATTGTCCTGTACATTTTCTTTGGGTCAGGTCACGTGATGCTGTCTTCTGTTGGCTTCCACAGGGTTTGGCCAGCCTCTTCTTGCTGCAAATGTACAGCACATGCAAGTCTCTGCCTGGCAGCTCCACTTCCTTGTTTGTGCAATGGGGAAAGTAGTCATCCTTGTGCCCTTGCTGCGCGCTACGCATTAAAGCTTTGCCCTGATCAGGCAAGCATGTCATGGGTACCTCAGCTTCCAGCCTTCCTTGCGCATGACACTTTGCAACATGTCTTTGGTGCAAAATGTACCTGGAGTATGCTGACTGCTTGCAGGGGCAGGGCGGGGGTGTAGGGGGCAGCATGGAGGGCAGCAGCATCCCTGCCAGCACTCCTCTTCCACCATCTTTGGTTCCTCCCATGTTTGGCCTGGATGGCTTGAGCAGGCTCACCCACGCTCGGCGCTTACAGGTACATCACCTCATCATCATCATCATCTGTCAACGCAGCATCTGGCTGCAGACGGTAGGTTCAGCGCTGACCCCACTCAAGTTGGCTGTGGCCCTTCTGTGCCTGTTGAAACAATTTACAGCCATCAGCATGCCTCATCATGTTTCTATACATGTTCTGCCTGTGACACTGGGCATGGCACCAATGACTGTCTCGTGCTGCTTTCCATCTACAAAGAGCCAATAATAGTGAATTGTCATAGCGTACTTAGCCTCTGGCGTGACATGCCAGAACAAACAATGCATGCTGCCAGAAGCAAGCAATCCTACTGTCCTGCCGATTGAATCTGTTCTTATGCTTGGAGGATATGTACGTGCAGGCCGATGTCGATGCCATGGCTGACAATGTCAGCACAGCAGCTCCTTGTGGCCCTGTGGCCCCCCCTACCCCTGCCACCCTCAATGCTACTGATGTCATAGACCTAGGTAACAACGAAGGGCACATTGCAGCAGCCAGTATCCTTCCTGACCAAGAGCCCTGTGACCATATGGAGCAACAGGTATCACCACCCCCCCTCCCCTCCTCCATCCTTTCCTGCCCCCTCTTCAAACTTTATTGTTGCAATGATGACTGCATGCTCAAGCCTGCGCTAGCTTGACGCATCAGGCGTTGCTTTCTCACATGCACACCTTCACAAGATCTGGAGAAGGTATCACTTTTCTTCGACAGCATGGGCTTACGTCATCCTGCTGTCACAAGGAAGGTATTTGTCTTGTCAGAGGACTCTTCTGCATGCCAAGCAGGAGGGTTCTTGGATGCAGGCTGTGCACCTTCCTGGTGTGCCCTGGTTTGCCTCCCTGCCAATTCCAGGCATCTTGTTGGGCATGGGTGACTGTGAGAAGTTGCTGAAGCAAGTGATGTCAGTGGTTCGTCAGGGCCTTTTGGCCACCCAGGAAGCAGTTGGTGCCACTCAAGAAGCTGGTGCGGCCACTGCTGCTACTTTGCCAGACATGCATGAGGTAAGCCTTCTTTCATGGTGTTGTGCGCTGATTTGAAGTTCTGACAGCTTGCATGCTGAATCTTATAACAAGCACTACCTGTTGCTGCAAGTCATGCATGACAGAACTGTGAGCGATGCAGTGCTTGATGATCTTGTGTGGACACCTGGCAAATTAAAGGCAGTGGCAGCACCAGTTTTTTGTGTGGCAGTATCAGTTTTTTGACTGGCCAACATGTCTTATTAAAAAAACTGATAATCCAACCCAAGAAACTGGTGTGGCCATTGCTGTTACTTTGCCAGACATCAATCCAGTAAGCCTTCTTTCATGGTATTTTGTGCTGACTTGAATTTCTGACAGCTTGCATGCT
>JAABUO010002286.1_pt1 | contig 23539 bp, 38 predicted proteins | sample 5559291 | NCBI WGS metagenome assembly JAABUO01 (sample SAMN10711878, study PRJNA513372) | rock metagenome | isolation source: Antarctica rocks | place: Antarctica: Victoria Land, Finger Mt sud
TTGTTGGTAACATGGTAGAAAGCTTGTTGCTGCAAGTGTTTCATAGACCTGAAGTTGCAAGGCCGTCATTGCATTGTGCTGCCGTACGCATGAGGCTGAATGGTGATCAAATGATGCCTGCAAAGCTGTCAATTATTGCAGTTGCAGGATGAATGACTGCATGCTGGTATCATAGCTGCAGCAGCACTGTGCTGTTGTTGGCAAATCAATGACCTGTTTGTGAGTCACTGATATGTGATTGTGTGTGTGTGTTTAGGCCCATTAAAGAGCACCACTGGCAGTACTGCAACTGCTGGCAGACGCTGAGGGAAGGAGACAGAGGTGTAGGCTGCTGCAGAGGAAGCCTTGTGCTCTGTAGCTTACTAAATGCTTGTGGGTGCATGACATTCAAGATGGGCAGTGTATGTTGTTGGCTGCCAGCATGTACTGCTGTCACAGTACATGCTTGAAGTACTGCTGTCACAGTACATGCTTGAAGGGGTGCTACCTTATTGAGTGGAAGTGCAGCAGGTGTACAGCAGGGATGCATTGGGTTGCTGTGCTTAACAGCGCATATTTGCTCGTCAGCTGCGTCTATAAAGTACCGTAAGATAGATGACACATGTCCATTTTGCATTTGCGGCGCCTGTCCTGGCCTATATAAAAACATAAATATGTGGCCTGTTCTGTATGTGTACTGAGCACTGACAGGCGACTATTCAGGCTGGTGAACAGCTATGTTGTAATTAGTCAAACTCAATGATTGGCGTGAGTCATGAGTCAGCGTTGCCTCACAATCATATCATCTGAACTAAGACAGGCTACATCTAAGGAAAACTGTAGTCTGTGAGCTACAGCAGACATTCTGAAATGAATGTCTTGCCGTTGCCTTCCTGTGGTGATGATCAAGTAGTTATGCCAATACCCTATCGTCAACGACCCAATTCTGCTTAAGGGCAATTCAGCTGCCTGAGCTCCATTCTGAACACTGCTGACTGGAAGTGTGCAACATGTCTTGCCAGGGGACGGTTTGCTGACTTCAGGCCACTGATATAGCTGGAGGAATTGGAAAAAAGAGGCCAACTAATAACCCCAAAAGCGCGCCAACACAAACCTGCAGGCACTCTGATATTCTTAGTGGTTGCGACGTGACGTGACGTGCGCCGTTGACACAAGCAACGAGGCAATAAATGCTTTGACTTCATAGGGAAATGACACAGGCGCAACATGCAGTGAACAGACCAGAGCACCTGAATGGGCGTGTGTCCAAGCACCTCCTTCAACTTGGTCTCACTGACAGCATGACCTTCGAGCAAATCCTCTAACAAAATGTTAAGCACTTCTGCTTGTTTGCCTGCAGACATGTCACAACAGTTCTTATGCTTGTCATGTTGTACATTAGCTGGCAGCCCTTTCATGAACAGCACTGCAACACAAGCAACCCATTATAACAGCAAGGCCTTTACCTGCATGGCGTCTGACACCAGCTGCATCATACATCACTATTGAACTGAAGGCAAGGCTGACTGCAAACAAAGAGCTTCCCAGCCCAAACTCCATGGCTGTTGCAGTTGTTATAGCCTGCAATACAATGCTGCCTCATCAAAGCCTACCAGCTGAGCCTACAAGCAGGATGAATGGAGGACAGCACTGCTGGGTGTGGTTGAGAGAGGCCATCATGCATGCATGCTGTGATGTACAAAGCTGCCTCACCGAGCAGAGAGCTGAGTGTGAAGATGGCATCCCACCAGAGTCAACAATAGCTTTCAAGTCCCAAACTCCTTTGCGCCACCTCTTGGTGAAGATCTGCAGCAACTCATTACGACAGATTACTGCATTGTTGAGGCTTAGCAGTTCAGCAACAGTGCAGGTAGCTATGTGCACCTTGCAGCTTTGCGCTAGAAACCACCCCCAGAAGCCTGCCATGAAGACATAATTTTGGCCAAGGTCCGCAAACCCCTTGCCAGGTAACACTACAGCACCAAGTAATAGGCAGAGCTGGCTGAGTGGCCTTGGACCTCTGAAGTGCAACAGACAAAACAACTTCAGTGAGTCATGTGTGCATGACTTTGCTTCTCTAGATAGCGACTCTGGCAAATAGTCTGCCCAGATTATACCTGACTTTCCCTGAAGCAGATCCTCCGCCATGGTGTGATGTTAGTCTATCGGCCAACTGCAATGCTTGGAATCGTTGGACTTGACTCAGCGTAAGTCTGTACGCATGCTTGGCAGCTCGTGTCGCCTGTCCTATGCAACCAAAGCCAACCAGCTGTGGCTCCTCGTCACCTGTGCCGGAGATACTTGCCGCAGCCGAGCACGTGCAACAGTTCCAACGTGCTGGCCTGTCAGAAGACCTCACAGGGCCGGCGCACCGCAGAGCGGATGTAGAGGCGTGTGAGTTCAAGCCAAGACGATCACTGCCGAGGGAAACATGCATCGAGCTCAAAGTGTTAGACAGTGTTCTCAGGCCGATCAACAAGCCCCGAGACCACTGACGGGCCAACTAAAGCGCGAGTCGCAGGTAAATGTCGTGTCGTGATTGCCAGGTTCATACGCAGCTCCGCATGGAAATCTGACTATATGGCGGTGCACATGAACGCTGACTGAACGGGATGTCTTGGTCAAAATTGCCCATCAACTTGTCAAGCTGACGTTGACTTCGAGCTGCAGCGACATATTGACTCGGCAAGCGACCGCTGTTCCTGTCTCAAAGTTGGCCTTATCGCCATGCAGCCCGTGCATTGCAAACAAATGGGTTGCAGCACGACTCCTGCGTGTTACACGTACCAAGCATCGCCTCTTCCTCGATCTTTAGCTTTTAAGCCTGTCAGCGCCAAGCTGCTCAACAGATGTCAGATACAGCGCGTACACCAAAGTAGACGTGTTGCGTCCCACAAAGTCTGCGCTGCTCAGGTTGCGAGCTTGCTTGAGACTCAAGTTGACAGGCTGTAGTCACTTTGTCTGAGGGCTGCATGCATATACAATGTGGCATGAAGGAGGAGGATGAGCTACCACCTTGGGCTCGCAAAGAAAAAGAGAGGGAATTAGCATCAATGGAAAAGAAAGACCTACCCTTTGGTGTCTTCCTCCTGGGTTCAGCAATTGTGGCAATAGCGGCGGTAAGACTGAGTTCCTTGGCATGATCATTGTATGCAGCACTTGAATCGATACAATCTCGACAGCTTATGCATGATGACCAACCTTTTGCCTGCAGACTGGCTCCTGGTTTGAGCTGGCTAACAAGAACCCCATCTTTGGCGTATTGGGCCCTGACAATCCTCTATGGACTGTCATTTTGGGGTTCTTTGGTGTGTCAGGATACCCCACAGCAGGTCAGGCCTCTCCATGATGGTCCCTCAAGTCTGCTCCATCCACAGCTGAAGCAGCGTTGTTACATTTCATGCTTTCTGACAATTGGTGGCCTGATGTTGCAGGGTTCCTTTTCTACAAAGCAATCCAATCAGCAAACAAAGATTTTGAACGGGCAGACAAGGCCGATGGATACTAAGGTACTCAGTGTGGAGACAACAGCTCCTGTCATCAAAAGGTTAGGGTGTCAAGTAAAGGCACATCAGAGTATAATTGGTGTTGCATGTGTTTCAAGTCAAATGGGCCAAAAAGATACCAAACACAAACTTACCTGAGATATGACTATGGATGTAAACTTATTTATGCCTCGTAGCGATGATACCTGTGAGAGTCATGGTATTTCTAATGGTCAATTACTCGAAATCCTTGGCAATGGCTTCTCAAATGAAAATGCCTGTCCACAAACATTTGTGCATCAATGCACACCACAGCGTTGCTTGCATTTGACATGAGCAGCTGTAATTTGACGTGCAACGGTGCAGTCACTCAAAGCACATGCACTATGCAGGTTTGTTTGCACAGGCACATGCCTTGCTCATGTACAGCTCTCGAAGCCACTGAACAAAATCCCCTTTCCTTGAGACCACATGGTCAGTTGACACGCAGACTGGGCAAGCTTTAAGAGGTGTTTGGTATACAGCTACCATCGAAGGTCTGTTTACAGCCATTGTGCATCCCTGCAGCAGAGCATTCTGCTGCATCCTCAATTGCACACACCTTCCGGATCAGTGTACTGGGGCATGGGCAATGCTGATGTTGCCAGACTCAGATCTTATGGAGTAGCCTTTGCTCAGCAAAAAAGCTGCTGGCGCAGTCAGCAGTCGTCAAAGGCAAGGGGAGGGCCAATCCTGGTAAAAAATCTGCACATGCACTGTTGTATGCTGTTTGAGCCTTTGCAGGTGCTTGCACAAGATTTGGTTTGCTGTCTGCACAAGCTTGAGCTCTGTGAGAGGAAAGCTATTCCAGACAGCAAGTTTTTGGTCCATGTTGGGCAAATAGCTGCTGCTTTCTGCCTGTTGCTTTGCTGGAAAACTTAAATACTAGGCAAGACTACCCTGTTTTGCCATCAGATTTGAACTTCCTAGGATATCGCTTTTACAAGCCTTGCTGACCATACAGCCCTGAATCTGGTCACTTGTTCACACTGACTTTCTTGACTCAGTTGCTGCTTCACCTGGCGGACTGTAGCTTGAGCATTTTGCAAGGCTGGGTTCCCGATTGCGAGTGTGCATGCTGGTCTGCTCACGCTTCCTGGCCGCACCGCCATTGACATAGCGTGGGCACTTCACACACAGCTTTATGCCGAAGTATGGCCAGTTCTGTCACTTTTGCCACTTTTTGATTACCTCGGACATCAGTACGGACCCCGTACAGACCCGACGCGTGCACGCGTGAACCTGTCTAGTGCAACCTTGAGATTGCCATTGCAAAGCTTGCATCAATTAGTCGCACGGCGACCTACAGGCTTCAGTGTATGTTTCGTATGCTGCGGAGTTGTCCGGATGCACTGCTTTCCACAGCTTTCGTGCCCGGCGACCTCGACGCATGGGTGCTAATTTTGGGACAGGGGTTGTTGAGCACGGTGAACACCTGCCGCAGTGTCGATACCAAAGGTGGACTCTGTAAATTTTGTCGGATGGTGTAATGGTCATGTCCGTAAAGCATGAGTGGTAGGGCTGAGCGATCTCAGCCCGTGGTCGGAAGCGCAGACATGACTAACAGACGCGCTTTGGAGCCCACAATGTCCATGTCACTGTTCAAGTCTCCGGAATATGCTCAAGAGGTCTGGTTGGACTTGAGTTGTGGAGGGCTGTCCGCCTTGCAAGGGGCCCTGTTGCTGGCTGGACAGCTTTCAGCGCAACCCTTTTGGTAGTGTTTGCTCAAACTGCTTTTTGTCAATGGCAGGTGTTCACGTGGCTGGATAAACACGGCAACACCCCTGTACTTCGTGAGAACTTCAAGCATCTTGTCAGCATCTGTACAGTCAAACCAGTCAAAGTACCGTCAGTTCAGCCACTGCAGCGCAAGTCAGCAGACACGTCAGTGCTTGACACTAGCACAGCTCATGCTCAGGAAGTTGGGCAGAAACTGAAGCATCAGAGCAGCATGCGTTTTGTGCCTGCAGCTCCTGCTAGGCCAGCTTCTGCTGCTTCAGCACGAAGGAGGCATGCTGTCGGGCACAGACCCTCAACAGCTTCTGCAGGTAGCCTGTGCAATGATTGCATGCATCCAGCTCTCACATCAAGCTGCCAATGTTTGTCTTGGTGCTTGTCGCCTTTTTTGTTCTTGTCACGGCAACAGCTACACCTTGGCTCTTGCCTGCGTCATTTTGCATGTGATACATGATTAGTGCAGCGCTGGCTGTGACATTGCAAAGTGATGACACAGGCTTGTCAAGAGGGAGTAGCAGCAGCTCTCAGCCTGTTGTGACTGCCAGCACTTTCCTGCCAGTAAGTAAGCAGGCTGTTGTCAAAAAAGCAGAGCTTGCTCGGCCTCCGAGCAGGACTCGCCCACCGCTTCCCAGCTCTGACACCTTTCTGCCCAGGAAGCCTGCTAAGGCGGCAGCACTAGAGTCAAAGGCAGGTTGTGAAGACTCAAATGGCTTACTGGGCCCAGCCCAATGTCGCACTAGCACAGCTGTGCTGTTACCTGTCCAGTCAGCAGGCCCTTCCAAGGTAGCAGGTGAGCTGCCTGTGGACTCTGCACAGTGCTGCAGCTCAAGAGCAGCAACAGATGCACCTTCAGCTGAGGCAGCATCTAAAAAGGCTGGTGCCAAGGCTAATGGCATACACAGCACAGCACAGCTGTCCTCACCTGCTGCTGACTTGCATCCAGATGCTTCTGTCAGTGGTTGCTGCATGGTCACTACTGCAGAACCCACTGCTGCAGAGCAGCAGCAGGAGCAGCCTTGCAGTGCACAGGCAGGCCGGCAGCCGTTCAGGCATGCAGCAATACAGAAGCAAAACAGCCGGCCTTCTACTGCTGGCAGTAAGCAGGGCGGGACCTCCCCCTTTGACAGGCGCCTTGCCCTCCTGCACAAGGGCCTACCCACCCATGTCCCTGTTCCAGACCCTTCTAGACCCCCCAGCAGAGCCCGCAGGCTCTCCACCCAGCCAAGCCTGTTGCCTTCGCCCTCTGGCCTGAGTCAGTCAGCCTGCATGCTACCAAGCATCAACTCAGCTGATGCAGCAAACGCTGCAGCAGCAGACATGCCTCTGCAAGCTGCATCAAGCTCATCTGAGCACGCAGCAGGCGCAAGCTGCTCACAGGATCACAGCACTGGTGCCTGTACTGGGTCCCTCCCTAGGAAGGCTAGCAGTACCCAGCCAGCCACAGAGGCAACAGCAGCAGCAGCAGCAGCAGCAGCAGCAGCAGCAGCAGCAGCAGCAGCAGCAGCAGCAGCAGCAGCAGCAGCAGAGGGGGCAGACTTGCATGACAAAGGCGCAGTGCTTACTCTAAGCAAGCCCTCATCGCCAACATCTGTCCTGCCGAGTGCCGGCCTGGGTGACACCACATACAACAGCTTCCACGGCTTGGCTGATGCCTACCCTGAGCTGTACAAGCAGGCAGCAGCAGCTGGGCGGGCCCACAAGAGCAACAGCAGGGCCGTGCAGTCGGTGGTGGGTGAGACTCTGAAGGGCAACCCAGACCTGTGGAAGCAGCAGCTCAAGTCTGCCTATACTGTCTGTAACGATAGGCTGAAGCAGGATGCGGTGAGCTGCTGCCTGCTTATGTGGGGTTTTCCCTTGTGCTCAGGCTAGACAGGCACCCATGTTGCCTGTCAAAGTGCATTGGGGCACTCATGAGCATTTTGTTCAGAAGGGATGCAAGTCAGGTCATGCATTTGCGCTGATGGTGTTGATGCTAGCAGCACTCATTTTGATTTGCCTGCAAATTCTCTTGACAGTGATCAGCACTTGTAGTTAGTGTTCAGATCCATCTAGGCGTTTATGAACAGAAGCTGACATGGCACCAGGCTTCTACCTCTGATATGGCAATCTGAGGTGCTGGCTTGCAGCACCATGCAGGTTGCTGATCAATCTGGTGCACCCACCTATTGTGGCTTATGCTGAAAGGCCCACATGTGCAGGGCTGGGGTAGCATGGACGGGGTGTGGGATGGGCCCTTCTTGGAGTGGGTGGGGCGCAGCCAGCTGTACAGTGCAGACCTGCTGTCCTCTGACGCTGCCAAGGATTTGGAGCAGTGGATGCAGTGTGCTGCTCCTGCTGACAAGAGGCACATGATGGCGCTCCTCAGGGACCTGCATGCTACTGTCACTCCTACCGGGTATCGTGCTCCTGCACATTTGCACTTTTGTATTGGCCAAGGCCACACAGGCTGTCTGATCTGCATGCTACTGTCAGTCTCATTGTGTAAGATGCTTCTGGACATGCATGATTCTGTCACTCTTGTCGAGTCGTATGTTTTCTGTCGAAACTGATGACAGACGAGTCTAGACAAAAAGGTTTGGACATGCTCTGTGTTTGGGCAAGCAATGTGTTGAGATTGTAGATATGCATAAGCTATGCAGCATAATGCCATGTTCCCATGAAAGCCCTTTCTTGCTGCTGCCAGTCTCGCTGGGTAAGACAACCAGTCTGCCAGATTTGTGTCAATTGTGTGTTATGCTGATGGCTGCCACTGGTGACTACACGAATGCAATAGCATGCTCATCACACTGCATGCCTGTGTTACCATGCTCACAACATGCAACCACATCATGAGGAGAGGAGCAACTGACAACATATGGATGGTCATGCAGGCCTCGTTGGCAGTCAGTGTCACACAGCACGCATACCCGGCAGGTGCCTTTTGGTGACGGCAAGGAGGTAGACAGGGAGCTGCAGAGAGGGACCAGGCCGGGCACTCCTGCAACTGCCACTCACAAAGATCAGACTGCCTCGCTAATAGGCTCACCCCTCAAGGTCATACGCACACTCACCATCCCCCCTTACATATCAGGGATTTATTGCGTCACAGGTGCAAGTGCAGAATATACTGACTAGTTCTGTAGTTGTATCGACCAGTACTGTAGTTTTGCTGACTAGTACTGTATTTGGACTGACTAGTACTGTTGACAAGGGAAGTCTTTGGCTCTTGGACACTCGGCGTCAGTGATGCTTGGCAAGGCTTGTCTGCATTGCATGCACTGCCTACAGAGTAGCTCAGACTGCACACTAGTTGCCCATCCATTGGTCTTCGGTCCTCTCACAAATGAAGAGCAAAATTGCTGCATGGAAAGGCCTGAGATGCTGGCTTTGCTGCTGTACAAAGCTCCCATCATCATCACAGCTTCTGATTGGTGCTTGTATGTGACAGGCTGATGACAAGGGCCTCATGGGACAGACTCCACCACAGGTTGCAGCGCTGCATGAGCCAGCTGCACCACAGGTACCCCACCACTACCCCACCAATGTTTCACCAGTATCCCACCACTTCCCCACCACCTGTACTGTGTACATCCCACAACAACCGCCATGCTTGTTACATTGCTTCCTTACTTACACCAGTGCAGTTTGCAGTTGCAACAGCTGAGCTGCAGTGCCATGTTACTGACTCGCTGCTGGTGTGCTGAGTGTTGTCCAGCCACTTCATGCTGTAAACTGTACAAGAAGTTATCTTGACTCACACAGCATGTCAGGTAAGCCAGGCATCATTCCGCCTGTGTTGTGCTTGACTTTCTGTTGCCGCAGCCTGCCATCAAGTGCATCATTGCCCAACAACATATTGCCTTATGCATATGGAGACAGATTTGACACAAGACATGCTCAAACATGGTCTTCTCCTGCAGGTACAGTCTACAAGGCCAAGAGGGATCAATGTGAATGCTGCTGCCAGCAAAGGCACATTCAGGAGCAGCATCAACCTGTCACAGGGTGCTCCTGCCACTGTGAAAAGCACATATGGTGATACGCACGGCGCTTCCATGCCGCAGCTCATGGCCGCTGTACAGACTGTTGCCCTTCAGCATGCAGAGGTGGGCATCATGCCAGTTTGGCAATCATAATATGTATGCTTTTGTTCAAGAATATCAAGTTGACAATGATGCTGAAACGTCACCCTGGTCAGCATCAAGCTCTGTTTGTTCAGCACTTTGCAAAAGACACGTTTGCCGCTTTAAATGAGCCGAGTGCCATATGTGTGTCTTGTTGTCAAAACGCAAATCCTGTGACATCTCTATAACTTGTATGCCAATGCATGCAGTCTCCAACAAGTCAAAGGCCACTACATCTGCACCCCTTTTGCTGCTTTTCCTTTTCACAGGGACAAAGCCCAGTGAGTATACCCATTGCGCAGGCCATGACAAGGCCACACAGCACATGCACTTGATCTCAGTGCGCGCACGTCAAAGCAGTGTTGTGCATGGTGTCTCGCAGGCACAGAAACCCGTGCAGGTGACATGCCCCTTTGGTAGCCTGGACCCCCTGATGGACCGGGCTCACCTGGCAGTCTTTCCTGTGCCTGCTGGCCTGCTGCAAGGCACTGCTGAGCTTCACACTGATGCACAACGCAGCGGGCTGGATGAGACACACTATGGGCAGTCCTTCTGCTCTAATGCATTCAAGGGCGATGCAGCTGCTATGCTGGCAGCAGCTCAAAGGCAAGCATACATGTCATGTTTGCGTGCATGTGTTGCGCTCATGAGACAACCAAAGCATGTTGCAGGCATTTCAGGTCTACAAGTGTGTCAGCTTCCTGTGTGATGCATTATGCAGCAGTCAACGCAAAGCTGCTTGCAACTGAGAGCAAAGCGTGTTGTGTGCTGATCAAACATGGCTCATGTGCAAACTGCTTCAGGGAAAAGGAGTCCAGCAAAGCAGCTGGCTGTCGAACCACCATCCCATTGGGCAAGAAAGCTGTCAACTGTGTGCCACTGTATGACACAACATATCATGATGAGTTCAAGGCTCGGACTGTGGATGTTAGCCAACAGCGCGCTTCTGCTGAGCTGATGCGCAGCCTATACCATGCACCTACGGCCACCGTTGGCTGTGTGACGAGAAGCCATTGAGAGTGACCAAGACTACATTCCGAGAGATGCCCTCATGCAGTAACACTGGCAATTGCTCAAGAACCCATTTGCCAATTGTTACCACTCTGACAGGCAGTCACCACAAAGGATAGTAGTAGAGGCTTGCTAAGCTTGTCATGCCAGGCCAAACACTGCAGCTCGCAGCTGTGCTGAACATAGAGTTGTGTACAACTGCTTCCTTGGACTTTGTTATAGTATGTATACATGTTCTTGTCCTGGCAAGTGGGACGTGCACCATTCATGCCCGCTACAAACGTACATCATCTGATACCTCGAAACATCAAGCGCTTGAGACATGAAATCAGAGCAGAGCCAAATGTAGGGCAGGCTGACAACAGTACATGTTGCGTGAAATTGAACAAGCTGCACAATTCTGACAGAGCAGAGTCAGAAAACCACTGTGAAAATACTAAAACAGAACATGGTGACATCTATCCACAGGCATATTGGACTAGTAAAAGGGTACAAAGCAGATGCAAAATCAGTTTTGCATCTGCACAAGCCAGACCGCACAGCCTGCTCTTCAAGGGATCATATCCTACTGGCAATGATACAAAACTTCCAAAATTGGCAGCAACAAGACAACATGAGATCTCTGAGGGCAGAGCTGCAGCTGCAGGCTGTCAGTCCTCCAAAAGGTGTTAGCTGGCAAGATCAGCGAGTGAGCATTAGACAGCTTGCTACATGTATGTGCGTCTGCTGGCTGGCTGAGGTGCATGACTGCCAGCAACACCAAAGCCATTTTGCAGTCTGGCCTGGAACTCAGAAAGTTGCTGCACATGATCAGTGCCTCTGGAGGCTTGACTGGCCAGCTCAGGTGACGCCAAATGGTAGTCTGCATGGGGCTGCTGTGCATGCTGAGCTTGCTCCGCTTGAAGAGCGAGTTGCTGGTTGCGCAGCTCCTCAAGGAGGTCCTCGACTGCTCCCTTTGGCAACAACATTCCCACCAGCCGCTTTGCATTCTCCCCTGCACTCCAGCTGGAAAATTTATTGCCTGACTAGGCCCACGCATGTGTGCTGAAAGGCTAGTAAATGCAGCACTAACCCTGCGTGCAGCTATTGCATTCTACAAAGCATCACCTCGCTTGCTGACACTGCCACAGTGAGTGTCAGCAGGACTAACAAACAGGGGCCATGCGCCCATGTTGGACCAGCAACATATAAGGAGCACAGCACAGCACAGCACAGCACATCACAGCACAGCACAGCACAGCACAGCACAGCACAGCACAGCACAGCACAGCACAGCACAGCACAGCACAAATAAGGTATGTGAACCTGTGGTGTGCAGACGCAGAACATGCATGCGGCGGTCAGCAGGCCGATGCTGCTTCACCAGGGCACGTTCTACCATGCCCCAGATAGGCAACACCAGGCCCCCTATGAGCACCAGCTCCCTCACCCGCCAACCCCCCCGGGCAGCCACCCCCCTCTCAGGCGTGTTCCCTGATGCTGCATACTGATGCTGCCATTGTGCTTCTGCCTCTAACGGATGAACTCTCACATACCTGTCATAAATGTAAGCACAGTTGAGAAGCAGACATGCTGACTCGTCATGTGCACAATGGCATGAGCAGGACTGTGAAATGGAATCACGAGGTCCAACACAGGTCTGTCCCTTGACTAGCCAGTCACTGGACCAGAGGTGCTGCTGCACTCTCACCATTTGCATACTCAGCGCCTTGCAGGTGGCACAGCCATTGCTTCCAGAGAGTTGAACACCAAGTGATGTGAGCCACAACACAAAATCCCCAGGCCCATCAGCATGTCGAGCAACTCTCAGGCAGACAAACATGACAGCAGTAGTCATGGCAGACAGATTGATGCCAGCATGAGAGACCATGCGTCATGCATCCAGGTTGCTGTCCTACTTTTCAGTGAGCTCGTCGATGCGCATGGGCCTGGCAGCAGGGCCAGTGGCAGGCCTATACACTGCAACCTGCCCTTTGCCCTGTGCCTCCAGGGCCAGTAGCAGCCCTCGCACTGCCCCTCTTCTAGGCTGGTAGTACCCACTCACAGATGGGGATGGCCCTGGTTCTGTCGCTCCCACAACTGACCCAGTTACCCTACCGTCGCCTAAACCACGGTGCAAGTCTACATCCACTCCACACGTATTTTTGCTGACATGCTCAGGTGACTGATGAGGGGTGCCTAAGGCCAGAGGTGGAGCACGGCAGTGATCACTGGAGACCACAGCTGTGGGTGCTGCCGCATGCTTTGTAGCAGAGCTTGTGTGCGGACCTTTGGACGAAGAAGGCTGCTCCTTTTGTACAAAGCCATCGCCGTCCCAGCTCTCATGGGTATGGGTTGGTTCTGCAGCTGCAGCAGCAGCATCCAAGGAGTCCAGGCGAGTCTGGGACTCCATGTCATGCAGCTGTAGCAGCTCCTGTACTGAGCTGACATGAGTCTCCAGTGCACCTGCAAATGCAGCTGGCCTCCCTGCATCTGCCCCAGCGGAAGGTGAGAGGGAAGCTGATACTGCGCCTTCGTCTGTCACCCTGGAAGTTGGTGCAGCAGCCGGCAGGTTTGATTTTGTCATCAAAGAAGGAACAGGAGGCGATGTTGGCTTATGGTTTTGACTGTTACTGCCAGGTTTGCTGACATCATCTGCCGTGACCAGCGCACCACCGAACCTGATTCTCAGTTTCTGTTTGGGCTTTGTCGGGTCCCCAAGGGATTGGGAGGGGGCTGCTGAGTCCTTTCCTGAACCCTCAGGGGCTGAGGAAGGGGCCAATGGGACCTGCCCTGGCTGTTGCCGCCCTGCCCTGGCTGCTTCTCGTAAGGCAGCCGCAGCAGGAGCTGCATGGGAAGGTGATGGGGCAAGGGCTGCATTGAGCAGGCTCTGAGCCATTTCCCAAGAGATGCCGCGATCCACATGCACCCTGAACAGTAACGTGGGCGCACCCGTACTCTCATCCCGCCGTATGATCTGCAACACCAGCTAGCTCTTCAGCGTCCATCAGCTGACACCAGATTTCACATCCTTGAACGTTTTTCCAGCATGCATGACTGAACGGATGCATAGTGACATGGAACATATGGGGGGCAGGGGTGAGCATGGGGTAAGGGCAGGGGTCACCAGCTGGGGTTAGAAGGTAGGGGGGATACCTGGGGTGGCTGAGCAAGGGTGACAGCCGTGCCCTTCACGTCGACAATGCCTTCATCATACTTGCCCTCCTTGCGAGCGCGCTGGATGCTGGCCTCCAACACAGCCTGGTACAAATCAAAAATCTGCCCCTGGGCCTCTGGGGCTAGCCCCAATAGCCTGCACACCAATGAATGGTCTGAGGTGACTGTCCAACCAGAATGCAATGCAATTGGCTTGACTGTCCTCATTCCCTCTGCGTTTACTCCCAACTCTTGCACATGGTTGTTCTAAAGCAGTGTGCCATTTTGCAGCTCCAAGTGATAGAAGATACAGCATGTGCAGTGCATGCACATGTAAACCCCACTCATCTGTGGCTTGCCAATACCTAGTCCAACATGAGCAATTGGCACTGATGGAAGTCCCACCACAGTTCACGTTTCATCAGCTGTCATGTCCGCAGTGACGCCAGCAGACCCCTTTTTACATCAACACAACCCAGCACAGCACAGACAACAAGCAGAGCTGTGCGCACGAAACTATCCTCACATGCAGAGAGCAAACAAGCATGACAGCCCAAGGCAGTACCTGTTGAGGAATCGTGCCACATCAATCTTGTCAGGGTCGGCAATCTTTCCCACCGAGGGCGGAGCGCCTTCAGGGCGTGACAGGAAGGCATTGATGTCGATGGCAGACACGTCCTCCCTGGGCCGAATGATGCCCACATTCAGCAGATGGGCCCGAGCCTGTGTGCAACACAAGAGTCCCTCTCAAACACCACCTCTGGCTGCCTGTTCATGACTTGCCACAAGGAACAAGGCACTTGATTGTACAGGGTCTCATGTTGGGCTGGTGAAGCTTTGATAAGTCAGGTTTGCAAGCAGCGAAGACTTGGCACAAGGAACTGCCGCTAGCAGATGGCAATGACATGTACTAATGGCAGGGTCATTGATCCAGCCATCAATGTAGTGCAATCCAGCTGCCTCAGATAATGTGGAAACAAGCACTAACTGAGGCGCTGAACATGGGGTTGAGTGAGCAGGTGAGCAAGTAAGAGGGGAGCGTGTGAATGGGTAACCAAGCAAATTTGGAAGGAAAGTCAAATTTTTGTCGAGTAAACACAGGATTGCATCAAAATATGAGCTAGCCAAGCTTGAGAGCGCTGTATGCAGGCTGGCTGTGTGTAACTGCTCTGGTAAAAGTTCACATTTTGTGACAAAGAAATTGGTTGTGCACCTGACCCAGAAACTGCTGCAGAGTCATGGGGGCTGGTCCATGCATGTTGGGGCGGCAGCAGGGGGGCATCACTGGCAGCCCCTCTTCCTCCATGATAGCCTTGTATGTTGCCTTCAGGGCCAGCTGGCCCCACCGGGACTCATAATTGAAGGCTGTTAGGGATGGCCCTGCTCTCCTGTCACCCTGCAGGTTTTCACCATGTTGCACCTGTCACTGAAGCTCGCAACCAGCACAGCGTCTTGCAACAAACAATGCATCCTGATACAATACTGATCTGCTGTAGAGTCTACACTTAGTACTGATGTGTTTGACCAGGTTACTGACAACCCTGGCACATCTGTACAACCTAGTTGGTTGGCTGAAGATGTAAAACCCTCCTCCTCCTCTCCACCAATGATGACAGCATCACAGGACGTGCTATACCATGACTGAGTGCTATTGAGCAGGCCAGCGTCCAAGCTGATGGTCTGCGCCTGTTGTCAAAGAGCTGCCCCGGCATGACCAGCAGCTTGAGCTGCATGATCTGGGGTAAGGATTCATGCAAACAGAACAGATGTGCTGATCTGGTAGTGAAGCTCCAGCATGGTGTGTATACCTGTGTAAGGGCTCCAAGACTCTCAAGGCGACGGGCCACAGCTGCAGCAAAGCGGCGCTCCCCCCCCAGGGGTGTGAACAGCAGGCGGTACTGGGGCGGGTGGGCTTGGTTGGCCCTGTGGGACCTGCCAAACTGCTGAATGGCCTTGTCGGCAGACCAAGGCAGCTCCAGGGTGAGATGAACCCTCCTCTGCTGATTCTTGGCACGCCTGCAGTACTGACTCATTACTGCACTGACTAGCATTTGTCTCTGTGTGGAATGCTGACTTGGCCTTTGATAGGTTGCCTTGATTCTTGTTACTGTAAAGCTTGGACTGACTATGTCAACTGGTTGAAAGGCACGTTTGACTTTCAAGGAGTATGTGCTTGGGAATGGTGTTTTGTGTCGTGGTCAAAACATCTGCACTTGTTCTTCCTTGATCAATTACTATCACTTATGTTAACAGCAGTGAACACTTGAAGCAGCTGTTCTCCTGAATATCAAGCTACTGTGTGCTATTTGTCTTGGTTGGCATGCAATTACAAGTCTGACTGTCAGGACAATAACTTCATTTGTCGGGCTGTTTTTATGGGTTGGCCTGGAGTGACATGTCTTGTACAGCCAATGACAGGTGTACGCAGACATGTTTGCAAAGACAAAGCTCACAGTGAAAGCACAAGCTGAAATCAGACACACAAATGCTAAATGCCCATGCAGCAGCACTTGGCTCTGACCTGTCAGCATGAAGGGAGATTCCTGCAGAAGCAGCCTCAGAGATGATCGCAATACGCTTCTCCAAATTCAGGAACATCTGGCGCTCATGCACATTGATCAAGTCCAAGGTCGCCGAAGCAGCCACCCCGCTGGCATTGCGGGCCTCCCACTTGACCCCTGTCAGGCCCCCCTGTTGCCTGACCAGGCGCGCCTTGCGCCCGGTCATCTCTGCTACATGGTCTGGGCCCCCCAACAGGTCTATAAGGGAGTCCAGGGGGTTGGCTGGCAGGCCCAACACTGCTATTGCCTTTCTGACCTGTGTTGAACAATGCAGACAGGTCAAATATGGCACATAAAATAGCGTGTACAGGTTTCAATCTGCATACAGCGGCTGTGATGTCAATAAACTGTTACTGTTGCTGTGCTTTTACTATGATGTTGCTGTTGTGCTGTTGCTGAGCTGTTAGTGTACTGTTTTGTTGCTATGCTGTTGCTGTGCTATTCCATTGCTGGGTTGTTAGTGATGTGTCTGCTGCATCTGTGCTGCTCAGCTGCTAATTGGTCAGTCAGAGCATGGCTCAGGCTGAACTACACAATGTTGCATTGATCTCGACAGCAGCAGGCTGACAGGCTGATGCTGCTGCCCTGATGAGTCTGTGGACAACCTGACCTGCTGTTGCCGCTTGTACATTGGGCTGAGTCACTGAATCCCACAGAAATTTGCATGAAACGTTCTCTGCCAGAGATGCATATGCACACCCAACAGTGCATCCTACAGACAAGCAGAGCCAGACACACCAGGCATGAGCTAAAGTACGCATACTTTGCTTGAAGGAAACCTTTGCAGCCCAACATTCAGTGAGAAGCGTCTTGTGCAGGGCAGGCCTGAGAGTGGGATAGTCACCTGATCCTTTCTGTGAACAGCATGGTCAAATTTGGCTTGCAGCTGCTCCTTCTGAAGCCTGCCTAATTCTTGCTCAGCCTGGGCCGCCCTTTGCCGCTCCCTCTCGCCAGCGCTCTCTACCTTCACGATGATCGGCTCATCATCGTCGTCATCAGCATCATCATGGATAGTGTCTAAGTCTACCACCTGGTCCTGGTCTTGGTCAGCCTTGATCAGCTGGTTGTGTTTAGGCTGAGGGTCATACCAGCTGCCAGGTGGGAAGGCTTGCTGCCTTGTGACACAAGGCTCGTTCCCACTGTCATCTAGCCCATTACTCATGCCGCGTGGGGCCCGAGCTTCTCTTTGGACAAAGGCAAAGTGCCCATTGCCCTCTGGCCCATTGCCCCTGCCCATTGGAGGATGATCATGCCTTTTGACAAAGGCAATGTGCCCATTGTCTTCTGGCTCTTCCCCTTCTGACTTAACCAGCGCCTCCAGTGACTCTGTGTCGTCATCAGGATAGGCAATGTCTGGGTCAGGCTTGAGCTCTGGGGACTGCAGCAACTCCTCATCTGTGGGATCCTCAATGGAGTAGTGTGGGAGCGTGTGATGCACAGCAGTGCCGTCTTCAGCTTTGACCTTGGAAATGGAGCTGCGAAGGGACTCTATGCCGGCGTCTGTAGTCAAACCACAGCATCAGGTCTGACACAACGTGAATACCAACAGGTCTAAGACAACAAAATAATGTCAGGTCTGAGACAGAAGGACAACATCAGATCTGAGACGATGTGAGCAACATCAGCTCTGGGACAGCATGACACGGTTGATGGTCAGGTGTGGTATGCATCTTGCAGCTGCATCCATGCTGTGCTGCATTGACCCCAGGCAAGAAGAAGCGAATGCATGATCAGGATGATGCACAACAACTGCGACAACGACGCGCAAGGCCTGAGCATGTGCTCGGCATGTGGTTGGCAGGGTGACGCGGCTGATGCAACGCACAGATTCTCAACACAGGCGGTGATATACACAATCCAACAGTGTCTTGAAGTGGCTTCAATAGAAGTGCATGTGACAGGCAGATGACTCACCATCAAAGGTCTCAGCTTTGAATTCAGCTTTGACGACATCTTCCTGGACACCTTTACTGGCCTTGACAGACCTCTTGGTGCGGCGTGATTTGGGCCCCGCCTCCTTGACAGCCTTACCCCTCTTCCTCTTCTTGTTGGCCTGCTCAGGTGAGCTGCCTGACTTGCAGTTGGGCAGAGCAGCTGAGTCATTGCGCTTGGATGCAGAAGTGCGCAGATGGGAGGGGGTAGTCAGTGGTGCGGTGGGGGGTTCCTGGGAGGGGTTGCTGGGCAAGGGGTAGTAATCCTCTACAAGGCGCAGCAGCAGCTCCTGCAACAAAAAAAAAATATGGTCACTGTGATGTTACTCAAGGTCACATCATGAAGACATTCTCTTGGTGCAACCATAGTGCAATTGGTTCAATTGATCTTAGCTGGCCGCTGAGAGCATGACTCACTGATGTATACACCAGCAATCACAACACACAGAACAGACCTAAAGCCAGCCTGATACTTTGTCAGCGCAAGCTCATTCTCAGCCTTATGGTGCTTGTCGACGCTTGCAGTATGCAGCAACAAACTCTACAAGATGAGATTGAGCTCGTGCTAACAGAGTGTCAGGATTGCGTAAAGCTGCCCTGTGTGACTGGACAGTGTGACATGTTGTAACGCAGTTGGCATTCCGCTGTACAACTCAGCTACAGCCTGCTTGTGCTGCAAGGATGATGCATGACACACAGCAGGGAAAAGGACACAGCCAGCCCAGGGTCACAAGTTGGCAGGTGGGCTCAGCTTTGTGTCAACACATAGCTGCCCACCTAGCTGAAGAAAAGGTGTTTGCATAGACATGCATTGCCATATTGCCTCTACAGAAATACAATTGGTACAAGGCCCCGTCAAACCCAGGCTGCGTTTGCCAACTAACTCAGCAAGCCCCCAGCACATGAGACAGCAGCAGAAGCTACGTGCAAAAGCAGAGCAGAGGCACTAGTAATGATGCATGCATGGTGACTGACCCTGGGTCCAGAGACATAGTCATCAAGCAGCTCCCCACGTTCTGCCACCACATCAGCAGTGCGCGCCTCGCCCGTAGACTGCAGGCCAATGACTACACACTTGCCCTCCTGCAGCGCTGCCTTGCTCATGCGCACCAGGCAGGGGATCTGCAGCAAGCACGTGCCACAAGCTGCACATCTTGTTGAGTGAGTGTTTGCTGTGTTCAACTGGCTGGCTGTCTACTCACCAGACATATTGGCAACTGTCAAGCTTGCCAAGGGTTTGCACTGAACAGCATTGTATCTGTACAGCTAGCTGTTACTGTTACAGGATGAATGCAACAGTACTATTGGGCTTCAGACCGCTGGTCAAGCCTTGCCTAGCTAGCACCATAATTGCACAACAGTCACAGCAACATGATTAGGACGACAAATGCATCGTGCATGAATGCTGTACATTCAACTCACATGACTTACTTTGCCTAGCCTTGCTAAGTGTACTGCAGGGACCAGATGCGACCTTGGCAGCCATGCACATGCCATGGATCCGAAGACCGAATTTTGGTTTTTGTTGGGACAAGCAACACCACTGCCAACTTCAGACCAGGTTCATGGTGCAAGAGCTTGCCACTGCAGCAGCAGCAGCAGCACTAATGGAAGCTGACCTTGGCAGCCATGCACATGTGTCTGAAGAAGCGTTGGTGGGAAGCCCAGAAGGAGCGCCACAGCAGGCTACCCCGCTTCTTGGGCAGGCCAGCGTCCCGCTCAGCCACTCCTGCCTGCTCAGCAGCATACAGGAACTCCCGCCGCAGCTGGTTCCACATGCTGGCGGCTGCTGCATACTGCTGCGCCATCTGATCCTCCAGGCCCGCCTCCACCACCTCAAACTCAGCACCTGGATGTGCAAATTTTGTCTGAGAAAGTGCTTGACAAACGCATCGTTTTCTGCTTTCAGTTGACACACCAAGCCAGCCTCCACCAGTTCAAACTCAGCATCAGGATTTGCAAAGCTTGTCTGAGGACGGCCTATCAAAGGCAGCATTTACCGATGGCTCTGTTTACACAAAAGGCTTGAGGCAGCTGGTTCCTGATGTTGACTGCTGCTGCCCACTGTTGTGTCGTGCTGCTGCTGCACCTCGCTCAAGAACTTTGTCTTTTGCATCCAACAATCAGTGGCCACGAAATCAAAGTCAGTGTCTGCATAGTGGTATGCGTAAGGTGAGGCGCCACTTTAAGCTGTCTACCAAGTCGTCAGAGTTCTGTCTACCAAGACATAAGGATTCTGTCTCATGTCCCGAGAACTGCTCTCACACCAGCTCTCAGACAGCTTAGAACCACTGTATGCGAGGACCTTGAGGGGGGGGGAGGGGTCGCACCTGCAAAGGAGAGGGTCCGGCAGACATACATGCCTCTGGCCTTCATGTCCATGGCCACCAGCTCCAGAGCCCCCATGCCTCGCCCACCCACAGCCTCCAGGAAGCTCTGCACCATCATGTCATGTAATGGATTCCACCAAGAACCAATGACCAATTGCCAATGGCTACTTGGGTATGGGTGGTGCTTGTTATATGGAAGAGTCAGGTGTTGCCCTGCATGCTGAGATGCTGATGATGTTGCGCTGGATTGAACAGCATGCAGTAGGACTAAAACAGCAAGGCACTAAAAACTGCACCTCTGTCTTGTCACTTCTTACGCCCTGATCTCCTCAAAACAGACACACAGTGCATCATGCTATGCTTGGTTGCAACAGCGTCTGCCTTGACCAGTGTCACAAGCCTGTAGCGCTCCTAGCAAGGCAAGGATTGCTGGGTTGCTGCTTAGGCTGCATGTTGCATAAACCCAACAAGCAACCCACAAACAGACAGTGAACAAGTGAAGACCGGCGACATATGACTGTCTGGGTCCCTGCCTGGCCATCAGATTACAGAAACTTCCCCTGTTTCCAAGAAACGCCCCTTTTAGAGTGTATATCTGAGTGCAGACACGCCTGGGGACTAGAATCAGGGATTTCTACTGCAGACAGATATCTTAGCTCTTGTTAAACTTCATCCAAGCAAGGCAGGACAAGCTGTGGCAGAAACAAATACGCCGTTTGCAGACCCCAAGCCAAGCCATCATGCTAACAGGCCACAGACAAAGGCGCACCTGGAAATTGGTGAAGGAGGGTATGCCGGGTCCCCACAGGCCCAGGCGCTCCATGTACCCCAGGTTGCGGGGCTCTGAGGCCCCAGTGGCACTGCAGTACACCACCCTGGCCCCAGGCAGAGCCCGCTGCAGCCCCACCACTGCTTGCCCCACCTACAGCAAACCATACAAACTCAGCGTCTGCTGTTTTGCCCCAGCCTGCTGAGTGATTGACTCTCATTGCTGTGCACGCAAGGGCTTGACATGAACACCCATCCCAACTTCTGAGGATGGAAGCATGTGTCAAGTCAGGGTGCCATCTGAAGGCTTAGCTTGCAATGAGAAGTGCACATGAGAGCTGACACGCCTTGTGAGAGCTAAGACAAATGACAGTGGATGATGCACATAGATGGCTTTGATCAGCTTTAAATCAGACCGTTACCACTTGGGAGCAGTGCCTTGGCACGTGATTACGCAGAGGTCTGTAAACATTTCCAGCAAACCTGCCTTACCGAGAGATGTCTACCTGAGCGTCTGCAGGCAGATGAAACCTGGTTGAGACTGTACCTTGGTGGATTTGCTGCCAGCCTCTGGGATCAGATTCTTGGCCTTGTGGCACTCATCAAAGATGATGAGCCCATCGAAATGTGGGCCAGCCCAGTCTACCAGCTGCTGTAGGCGTGTGTCCCCCTTGTCACTGGAGCTAGTCAGACTGGAGTACGTCAGGAAGATCACACCCTCCCCCACCCCAACCTGCACACTCAACACTACTTCAGCACACTGACGCTGACGAGTTGTGGTCATGGGCAGTCCCTAGCTGTGAGCTTGACAACCATATGAGCTAGTCAGAATGAAGTAGGTCAAAAGAAGCTTGCCCTTGCTGCCGCAACCTGACAAGGCTGAAAGCGATGATTGTGACATCGATATTGGCATCTCCTTCATGACTTGATGCAGTCGACAAGCTGCTGCCTTCAACAGCTGCTGCATCTGGTTGTGATGGACGTTGTTCGTGGTATACCATCCATATTGCAAGCTGTCTGCTGTGCATGCATAGGAGTTTGTTGGATTCAAAATTGCATGATGATGGTGATACTAGTGAAGAGCTGGTTGTACCTTTGCAGAGGTGAGGCGACCATAAGGCAGCTTGTTGAGAGCATGCACAGAAATATGGGTGGCTCCCACATCATCCAAGTCCCTCCGTGTGTCAATGCGAAGATCAGAGCCAATGGACACCCACATGTGCTTATGCCGCCCGACTCGCCAATTCTCCACCACCAATCCTGCATGACACCAGCAGCAGTGACATATTGCTTGTCATGCCACACATATTGGAAATGGCATTTCATTGCAATGTCATCATTCACAGGAAAGTAGTGACATGTAAACGGTATTTTAGCCTGTGTTATGTGCCACAGTCCCAAACCAAATCCAAAACCAAATCAAGCAGCTGGCCCAGCAGTCATGTGGCAACAACGTCATCATCTTCAATTCGTCATCTTCATCATGAGTCAACTCTTTTGCAAGCAAGCATCGGCTATGCACCACTCGCCAGAGCAAAGCAATCAGCATCCAGCAATGGTGTAAGCTTTCTCTACACGTACTGCATTAGCTGTAGACAAGCCAGTCCTGCTGTCAGAAGTAGTCAGAAAGTCACTATCCAAATGATAAGCATCATTCTGAATAGCTCCTGTCAATCAGTTGAACTTGGCCTTGTATCACACTTTATCTCAAATCGTCTTACAGATCCACACTGCGCATTTGGATGTGAGACATGAGATCATACAAAACATCGGGCAGCAGTTGCTCACGCAGTTGAACGGCGTGCAAGTACACAGCATTGTGCATGGCAACAGGTTGATCCTCAAGGCAGAAGGACACTAACTGACACAAAAGGCTGCCATCAACTGGCGCATTGTCACCAAAAAATCTGGGTCTGCTGCGATCTGGCGCCTGTCAACATACATGCCACTGCCAGGCCCACACCATTCAGCCATCAAGCTAAGCATGACACTGACAAGGGACGTTACAACAGGCCCCTAGGGCAGAAGAGCACTGACCTGCAATGGTACGGCCCTTGCCAACACCAGCGCCATCCCCAATGAAGAAGCCAGCCCTGGATTGATCGGGCAGCAGGTGGTCATGGCGCTGGCAGGCATACACGATGGACTCCAGCTGCAACCCACTCAGCAGCTTGTCCCTGATCAGGTCATCCAGGTGCAGCTGGTAGCTGATGTCTGGGGGCTCCACTGCTGCCAGTGAGGCTGTCTCCACCACCGGGTCTGGGTGGGCCGCCCCAAGATGTAGCTTGGAGGGTACGTAGTCCTGGGGTTGTCAACATTATCATGGTCAACATCAGTATCATCAATGTTTGTTGCACGACTTCATGTGCCAGAGGGAGTGCAAGACCTGCCCGGACATAAAGGCAGGTCATGGTCATTTGGTGCAAGGGCATGCTGGTGCAGGCCTTCATCCTGAGAGAC
>JAABUO010002287.1_pt1 | contig 23532 bp, 22 predicted proteins | sample 5559291 | NCBI WGS metagenome assembly JAABUO01 (sample SAMN10711878, study PRJNA513372) | rock metagenome | isolation source: Antarctica rocks | place: Antarctica: Victoria Land, Finger Mt sud
GCCTGGGAACTTGTCCTCCTGCACTCCGGCCGCCGCACCGAAGCCCAACTCGCGGCCTATCGCGACCGCGTCGGCGAGCACACCTGGACCATGCGCGAGAACCACCCCGGCCTCGACACCCCCCTCGGCGTGGTCTGCTACGCCATGGTGCAGGAGCGCGCCACCTACTTCAACTACGAGGAGATGCGTAAGCGCCTGCGCGTCGAGTACGGTCTGCCCGCGCGGCCGACCCCCTTCGAGTGCGCGCGCGGCCACCAGATCGGGGCGGCGGGCGCGTTCAAGATCGTGGCCAACGACGAGATCGCCCACCACGGCATCTTCCTCGAGTTGGTGCGCATCTACCTGCGCTACCTGCCCGAGGAGACCCTCGACGCGCTGCTGCGGGTGCTGGGTGGGTTCTCGATGCCGGCGCTGCACCTCATCCCCAACGGCCCCGAGTTGGCCGAGGCGATGCGGCGGACGCTGCTGCACACGCCGATGAAGCAGGTGCGCCACGTCAACAACCCCATCCTGAACACGTTGGGGTTGGAGAACCGCCGGGCGCTGGAGCGCGCGGTGCAGCAGTCGAAGCTGCTCCCGGCGGGGTTGGGCCCGGAGCACGTGACCCTGGGCCGCGCCGGCGAGTTCGTCGTCTCCATGCAGCCCCCCGCCCCCGACGCCCCCGACGCCGTCGCGTCCCCCCGACCCCAGGCCGAGTTGTCGACGGTCGGCGCGTAGGTCGCGACGGCAAGCTAATCCGCGGAGCCTGGGGACGCGCCAGGCTCTCATCACACCAACCGTCGTGAGGGACGATTGAGCGGCGCCTGCTTGCGCTACGCTGCTCAATCGTCCCTCACGGTGAACCGCGTGTGCGGACGTGCCCAGCTCTCGCACAAAGTGTATTGTCGTAGTACACTACGCTAGGCGCATTGACCATGGGGGTGTAGCTCAGTGGTAGAGCAGCGGACTTTTAATCCGCTGGCCGTGGGTTCGAATCCCACCGCCCTCACCCATATGTCACGCGTAAATCAGGCCGATCACCGGGCCTCTCGTCGGCCCTAGACCCCAAACGCGTCCAAAACGCGTCCAAGCGCGGTCGGCCCTGTCCGCGGACGCTCACCCATCAGTCGCCGGCCATGGCGGTGGCGAAGGTCGCGGCCGCCTGCTCTTGCATCTGCGGCAGGACGTGGCTGTACGTCGCGAGCGTGATGCCAATGTTGGCGTGGCCCAACCGCTCGGCCACCACCTTCGGGTGGACGCCGTTCTTCATCAAGAGCGTCGCGTGGGTGTGCCGCATGCCGTGGAAAGGGATGCGTGGCACGCCGGCCCGCGCCATCAGACCGACGAAGCGGCGATTGATGTTCGAGGGCTGTAGCTCCGAGCCCAACTCCGAGCTAAACACCAGGTCGTTGTCCCGCCACAGCGGGCCCACTCGCAAGCGTCGCTCCATCTGGCGGGCGCGATGTTCGCGCAGTGCGGCCACGCACACGTCATCCAAAGCGACGGTGCGCCGTCCGCTGCTCGTTTTGGGCTCCTGGAAGGCGATCACGCCGCCGCTCTGCGTTAGATTCTGGCGCACATGGAGGACGGCCCGGTCCAGGTCCACATCTCCCCAACGCAAGCCCAACAGTTCGCCCCTGCGCATGCCCGTATGCAGGGCGAGGACCCACAGCGCGCCATCGCGATCCGCGCGCGCCGCGTCCAGGAAACGCCGCACGTCGGCGACGTCTCCCCAGTACTTGACCGGCGGCCGTGGGGCCTTGGGCGGCGTAGCGGCGTCGCAGACGTTGCGGGGCACCAGCCCGAGCCTCACCGCGTCTTTGAGCGCCATCCGCAGGACGGTATGCGTGTACTTCACCGAGCGCGGGGAGAGGGCGCCACTGACCCGGCCGTCGATGCGGCCGCTCTGGAGCAATCGGCCGTACAACGCTTGCACCTGGGCGGGTGTCAGCTTCTGCAGCGGGACCGTGCCCAGGGCCGGCACGATGCGATTGTGGACGATCTGGTTATAGCTGGCGAACGTCGTCGCCCGGACCCGGTGCCGCGCTATCGCATCGAGCCAGTAATTCAGGTAGTCCGCGACAGTCTTCCCCGAGGGCAAGACCGCCGTCCCACGCTCGATCTCCACGCTCCATTGCGCCAGTCCGGCCTCGGCCTCGCGCCGCGTCTTGTACGTGCGCTGCGGTCGCAGGCGCCGGCTCGACTCCGGATCGACCATGTCGACACGAACGCGCCAGCGTATGCCGTCCTCGGTCTCGACCTTGGTGATCGTGCCCCGTGCCATGCGCGACCCTCCTGTTTACCTCATGGGCGCGGCATCGTCCCGTTCCTGGCCCACTGCAGTCCGTCGGCCGGCCGGTGACAGGTGGACGGTGCCGCGTTCTCCATCTCCATCAGCCAACATGCGTGATCGAATTCGTCCGCGTGTTATGCGATCATGCCGTCTTAGGTGCCCGACATGCCGACAAGACGCTCCAGCGCGGCGCGTGGGACGAGCACGCGCCGCCCCAACTTGACGCTCGGGATGCCCCCCGCGCGTACCAGGTCCCACGCCAAGGTGGTGCCGATGCCCAGCAGGCGAGCGGCGTCTGGGACCGCGACCAGCAAGGGCATCTCCGAGGGATGGACGGACGGGTGCCGCGAGGGGGACGTGGGGTGTTTCGTTGTCTCTAACATTGGTCTCTCCTTGACGTTCTCGGCGCGTCCTGCCGGTCACCATGAGCCCGGCAGGGCCTCATCGCGCGACAAGCTGCGCGTAGCCCCCACTCTACGCCACGCATCTCCGGAAAATCTCCGGGCGGAGATAGCCGTCCTTTATCGCCCCGCGTCGGCGTCGCCTGCGGACAGGTCGAACAGGGTGAGTTGCACGGTAGATGCGACCGCTCGCCCATCCTCGCTCACGTCGGACGCGGATACCGATGCGACACCGCCGACCGACTCGCTTGTCGATGCGATCGACATGGTCATCTCGCGGCTCGGCGGCAGCACACCGCTCCCGTCCGGCTCAACGCACGCCGGCTCAGCGACGCGATCAGACGACGGGCGTCGAAGGGCCTCCACGGCCGACGATGGGGTGACGACGCGGACGACCTCACGCGCGACGAGACCCTTGGCGGTGTGAAGACTGTTAATCTGCTCGGCGATGGCGACCTTGTAGCCGCGCGCGACGAGGCGTTTGATGGCCCCCTCGACGGCATGGTACGGGAGGAGGCACATCTGGACGCGCTCGCCCTCGGCGAACGCGCGGACGGTCGGCGTCACCCCAAGCTCATGCGTGGCCAGGCGGGCGTCCTCGTCGTAAAGCTCGTAGACGTCGCCGAGGCGGAATAGCAGCAGGGCGTCAGGGAACGGCTGCTTGAGGCGGAGGTACTGGGCGCGGAGGGGCGTGCTCATGCCACCTCCCTCCGCTCGTCCGCGTCGGCGAAGAGTCCCAGCTGCTGCGTCGGCGCCGTGGGGGCATCGACCGCGCCCGTCGTCGGCGGCCGCTCCGCGAAGAGATCGAAGAGCAGCAGTTGGGCGGAGGGTAGGCTCGCACGCGTCTTCTTTCCCTTGCTCGGACGCGCCGTCGGGCGCGCGGCCATGTAGTCGAAGAGCGTCATCGTCTGGACGCCTGCCGCCTCGGGCTCCACGTCTGACGCCGGGTGTGCGTCGTCCGTCGCCGCGTCGGGCATGCCCGCGTCGTCCGCGTCGTCCTCGCCCCTGGTACCCGCGTCCGTGGCCTCGACAATGAGCTCGGTGTCGGTCAACTCGTCGGCGCGCGCCCGCGCCAGGATCTCCTCGGCGCTCTCGACGGACACCGCCGCGTCCTCGTCCACCAGCGAGCGCGCCAGTTCCTTGAGCAGCCCGTCCATCTCCACCTGCGCCACCAGCCCGTCCTCGTCCAGGTCCCCATCGACGAGTTTCGCGGCGCGACGCTTGCGCGCCACCAGGCGCAGCGCGTTCTCCTGGGCGCTGTCGGCGTAGACGACGTGGTAGACATGCACGTCGTCCCGCTGACCGATGCGCCAACTGCGGCGCGACGCCTGGGCCACGACGTAGGCGCTGTACTCGCACTGGTAGAACACCAGCGTCGGGAACGCCAACAAATCGAGACCCGTCTGCACGCACTTGGGGTGCGTGATGAGCACCTGCACGCCCTCCGTGATCCGCGCCTCGACCCACGCCTCGCGCCCCCTGGCTTCGACCGAGGAGTGCAGCACGACGCCTTTGACGCCCCCTGCGGCGAGCAGCGCCACCAGCCGCGCCGTCACGTCACGGTGGCCCGTGTTCTGCACGAAGATCAGCACCTTGCGCTGCCGCCCCAACTCGCGCGCCACTAGGTCGAGCGCCTCGCGCTCCTTGGGATAGACCACGTCCTCGTCGAGCGCCGGGGCCGTGGCGATGACGCGCCCGTCCTTGGGATCGACCACCGTCTCCGCGCGGTAGGGCGCATCGGGGTAGCCGAGCAGGCTCTGCAGGTAGGCCCCCAGGAGCCGCTTGCTGCCCCGCGCCAGCGCCTCCCGCAGCGCGGCGAGCAGCGCGCCCTTGAGCCGGTCGTAGGCGTCGCGCTGCGCGGGCAACATCTCCACGCTCACGACGTGCTCCTCGTAGGGCGGCAGGTCGGGCGCGACGTCGGCCAGGCGCAGGAAGATGGTATGTCGCGCCAGCCGCGCGATCAGCTGGGGCATCAGGCCAGGGATCTCCCGGCGCGTCGTGGTGCGGTTGGTGCGGCGGCGCGTGACGTGCCCGATCTCCGCGCCGTCCCCCTCCGTCTCCTTCTCCGTGATCTCGTAGAGCCCGTAGGCCTCGATCCAGCGCGCCAGGTCGGTGTATGCGAACTCCTCGCGCGTGACCGGATCGAGGCGATAGAGCAGGTGGAACAAACTACTCGCCACGCCCCCGTAGAGCGTGCCGGTGAGGGCGAGGACTTGGGGGAGGGCGGCGGCGAGTTGGCCGGCGATGATGCCCTGCGCCGAGCCGTCGGCCTTGTAGTCGTGGACCTCGTCCAACACCAGCACGTCGAAGGCGTCGCGCCGCTGCTTGGCAATGTAGGCGCCCAGGGGGACGCGTCGTGGCTCGGCCGCGCCGCTCGGCCTGGCCGTCCTCCCATGCTCGAACAGGGCGACCGAACGGCCCGCGGGTTGCAGGGCGGCGAGCCGGCCGTTCGGGACGCGCAGCAGCGTCGTGTCCGCCTGCCAGAGCGGCGAGCGGCACCCCGCGTTGTCGCAGAACAGGCGATAGCGGACGCACACCCCTGGGTCTGTGATGGGGACGCCCAGGAGGTCCTTGCCCTCCCGGCCGCACCGCTCCGTGTAGCGGATCATCTCGCCGCACTGGGGGCAGCACAGTCGGCGCTCCTTGGTCCAGGGCATCAACCGGTCCCAGACGGCGGGACGCCGGCGGTGGCCCAGCTTCGCCCGCTCCTTGCTCAGCACGAGGAGGAGCGGGGCGGCCGTGTGCGCCCGTGCCAACGCGGCCTCGACCTCGGCGATGCTGTCGACGGCCATGGCCTGCACGCCGGGGATGGTCGCCGTGGCCTCGCGCACCCACTTACGCACCAGGTGCGTGGGACAGATCACCAGCGCGTGCATGCGCGCGTGGGGGTCGCGCTCCCGCGTGCGCCGCCACGTCGCGTAGAGGGCGGCGAGGGCCATGAAGCTCTTGCCCGCGCCCATCTCGGCGGAGAGGATGGTGCAGCGGTGGCCGCGCTCCAACGAGAGCGCCGTGCCGGCCAGGGCATCAGCCTGCCGGCCCAGGGGTTGCCGGGCGAGGCGCTTGACCAGCGGGCGGTACTCTTTGTAGAGCGCGGGCGTGTAGACCGGGGGGCAGGTGTCGAGGATGGCGCGCGTCAGGCTGGCCCCGAACTCCTCGACGAACCAGCCCAAGGATCGCTCCTTGTTACTCGGCCGCGCGTCGATCCAGTCGCCCGTGCGCAGGTTGAGCAGCGTCACGCCGGTCTCGGCGCTCTCGCGCGTCACGCGCACGCTGACGGCGTTGCCTTTCTCGTTCTCCTCCTCGTAGGCGCGCACGTTCCGCGCCTTGATGGCGCGCCCCTTGACGAGGTAGGGCGTGCCGTCCCTGGCATGGAGAACGGTGTTGCGCAGCAGGCCGCTGACGCCGAACTGGGCCAGGTGCCCGCGCGCGAGGGGCATCAGCGGGCGCAGTAGGGCCGGCGTCAGTGAGGGCCAGAGCCGCTTGGTCACCTCAGGGTCGTCCCACAGGCCGCCCGCCGCCGGCACGGCCTCGGCGGAGCGCGCACGGAACACCGTCGGTCCCTGCGTCGTGGGGACGATGTAGCGGTCGCCGTAGGCGCCGAGCGCGGGCAGGTCGGCGTCGGGCTCCGCCAGACCCCGCAGGTGTTCGGCCTGCGCGGGGTTGGCCAGCGGCGACGGCTTGCGCTCGCCGAAGAGAACGACCTGCTTGTAGGCGCGATAGTCCTGCTCCGGGAACCTGTAGCAGGTGAGGGTGGTGTACCAGGCGGCGAGGTACTCGGCCAGCACCCGCAGCGCCGGCTGCGGGACGACGAGGCAGAGCACGCCGCCCGCGCACAGCAGCGGCGTGTGCGCCATCAGGAACTCCAGCTCGAATTGGCCCAGGTGGTAGGGCGGATTGAGCCAGAGCAGGCCGAACGCCTCCGGCGAGACCTCGACGACGGTGAGCGCGTCGGCTTGCACGACCATCTCGCGGCCGAGCAGGGCGGCACAGAGGGCGGCGCGTGCCTCGTGCAATTCGATGGCATGCGCCACCGCGTCGGGGTCGAGATGGTCCTTGAGGGCGCGCAGGGCCGTACCCTCGCCCGCGCAGGTGTCGACGATGTGGACCTGGCCGCCGTCGTTGCCGTAGGGGCGGCGCAGGTAGGCGCAGACGGGCGCCATCAGGTGCGGCGGCATGGGGACGTAGCCCATCGCCGCGATGCCGGCCTCACGAGACAATCTGGTCTCCTTCGAGTAACATATGGAGCCGCGCGGCTGCGTGCTACGCGGCTCCGGGTGGACTTGTCAGTAGGATACGGACGGCGCGGGTGCTACGCGGCGATCTCGGCCTCCGGGAGAGGCAACGCGCCGTAGGGCGAGTCGCCGGCCCGCGCGGCGGAGATGTCGGCGCGTAGCGTCGCCGGCACGTCGCACTCCCACGCCTCCCGCAGCACCGGCCCCCACACCGCCAGCGGACGGGCCTCACCCTTGGCGCGGGCGCGCCGCCATAACCATCCTGCCCACGCGGGGTCGACCGGCTCGTCGAGCAGCGCGGTCAGGAAGGCGGTGTAGATCTCCTCGGCCACCTGGTCGGGTCGGTCGCGCCGCAGCGTGACGACGAAGGCGCGCTCGTTCGCGCCCAGCCGCGTCGCGTCGCATTCCCGTCCGATGATGAGGGTGTGCGAGAGGTGGGCCGACACGCCGCGTCGCAGCCGCTTGTAGCCGCCCTCCTTGCCGCCCCACAGCGGCTCCCAGGGTCCGAGCGGCGGGATTGCCTGAACGTCCAGCCGCTTGCCCGTGGACAATTGGGCCGAGAGGTAGCGGGCGGTCGAGGCGGCGCCCCACAGGCTCAGGAGACACAGCGCGCCGTCCGCCCGCATAGCCCCACCGTCGCTCTCGCTCTGCAGGCCGTCGCCCGCGACAACGGGCAACATTCCCCCGGATCGCCCCTTATCTCCCTTGCCCGCTTTCCCTTTCTTCGTCGGCTCGGTCGACTCACAGGGCGTCCCCTCGGCGCCCGATGCCCCATCGTGTCGGGCGTCGGCATCGTGCTCGTCCCGTGCCGTATCTGGCGTCGGCCCGTCCGTGTCGATGCCGTCCGTGTCTCGTCCCATCATCTCCGTCATTCGTCGGTCACTCCTCGATTCATGCAATCCATCATCAGGTCGGCGATCCGCCCGACCATCCCTGTCGAATGGGATGGCTCCCACGGTTACCGTGGTCTTGGCGACAGCCCCTGGCAGTCGCCACGGGGAGTCATCAGCGATGCCGAGCGCGTCCTTCAACGCGATAAGCAGATCCTCCACGGTGGACGCGTCGGCGTGGTCGGGTACTCGTCGGGGGAGAGCCTCGGCAGGAGGTCATCGGCCGCCGCGTCGCGCCATCGGAGGTGCGCGGCGAGGAGAGGTCCGTCGGGCGCGCGCCGCTCCAGCCGGCGCGTGTGGATCTCGCTCTCTTGCCGCCGCGACCACAACGACAGCGCGTGGCATAAGCGTCCTCCCCTCTGTCCCCGCGATGCGGCCGGCTCCCGGCCGCACCCACGGGCTAGACCATACAGTAGCCGCCGTCACAGGCGGCGACCGGTTCGATATCCAGCGGCAGTTGCTCGCCGCAGGACCATGCCCTTGCCCACTGCTCCAATGTCCGCCGTGGACGGGCGTCGATGAAGACGCAGGCGGGGCCGCGCCGCGCGACCACCGCCCGCTCCCAGTCCACCGCCTGTTGCCAGCGCCCGTCGGCGCGGTGCTCCCACACCTCGCGCCACTGGGCCGGACGCTGATATTTGCACCACCAGCAGCCGCTTTTCACGGGGACCGCGCCGAATTCCTGCTGGCAGAGGCGCGTACAATCGCGGCGGAACAGGCGCGCCTCGATCAAGGGGTAGCGCTTGGTCTCCCATGGCTGCTCCTGCCCGGTGCGGGCGCGGTGCAACTCATCGAGGCTAATCCCGATGTGCTTCTCTACGCCGCCGTCCCGATGCCAGCCGCGCCGTTTGCACTCCCGCTCCATGACGTCTATCTTCCACTCCACCGTGCAGACGCGGTTAGAGCGCAGCGGGTAGGCGGCGCGGCGCTGGTACGCCTCGCGGATGTCGGGGCCCCGCGAGGGCGACACATGCCGCTCCAGAGTGATGAAGGGCACGCCGAGGCGGGCGCAGTACGGTTTGGCGACGCGTGCGATGAAGGTGTAGGTTTCGGGCCGCTCGTTGCGGGGGTTGCAGAACCATATCTCCTCGGGCGCGGCGCCGGGGTAGCGGCCCTGCCCGAGGAGGGCCAGCAGGGCGTGCGACTGCACGCCATCCCCGAATGAGAGGACGCGGTGTGGCACGCTCATCCCTCGTCCTCCGTCCGCTCACCTCGCGCGGCCTCCAGCAGCCGGTCGATGTCGTCGGCGAGTTCCCCCAGCGGCACGGCGGACAGCAGGGCGGCGAACTCTCGTTCCAGGCAGGCCGTCGCGGCGCTATAGGCTGCCTCGTTGGGGGTGCGCGCGAGGCAGAGCAGGGCGGCGAGGGTGTCCACCTCCTCCACGGACACCGTCGCGGTCACATGGTCGGCGAGCAGGCCGACGAAGCGCTCCCGTTCCCCCGGTGAACGGACGGGCAGGCCATAGAGGGTGGCAACGCCGCGACAGACTCAGCCGTACCGGTGGGTCGGCGGCGCCGTGTCGAACGCCACCGCGCAGCGGACGATCTCCAGATTGGGCATGTGTTCCTCCTCGTGGTTGTGTGATGGTCGTGGCGCTTGCCCGTGCTATGCCGCGCTGGCATAACGGCGCAGGGTGGCGAGGTCGTGGCGGATAGGCGCCTCGCGCGCGGCAAGCCGCCGGACGCGCGCGTCGCCGTGGAGGACGGTTGAATGGTCGCGATGGAGGAGGTGGCCGATGTGGCTGGCGGTCAAACCCTCCTGGCGCAGCAGGTGCATAGCGACCTGGCGCGCCAGTGCGAGGGGGGCGGTGCGCCGCCGCGAGAGGAGCTGCGCCCGCGTGAAGCCGTAGTAGCCGGCCACCTGGTCGACGATGGCCCAGGCGTCCGCATCGAGACGCACGGCCCCTCGTGGAGGCAGAGAGTGATAACCGTCTCCAGGGGGGCGGCGAGGAGGGGAGCCCACCCGCCAACACGGTGGAGATGGTCGCGCCCGGCGAGCACGACCAGGCGCTCCGGGACGATCAGGCGCGCCAGCTCCTCCTGGGCGAACGGCTCCCCGCGCAACGCCTCCAAACCGTCGAGCAGGATGACCCGCTTCGCCGCCAGGGCGCGGCGGACGAACGCGGTCATCCCACGGCGCGGGGTGTCGCGCCACAGGTCGGCGAAGTCGGCGCCGGTGCAGGCCAGCAGCCGCTCATCCCGCCCCACGGACCGCACCTCCGCGGCCACTGCGGCGAGGAGGGCCGTGGCCACGCTTGGCTGCCCCGCGGCGAGATAGACCGGCGGGGTCTCGGCGCCGTGCAGGCACCCCCGTACGGCCGCCAGCGCCTGCTCCGTGGCGCCCTCGCGCGCCGTCGCCATCGTCGGTGATGTGTCTGTCGTCTGCGTGTCCATACGCTACCCCCAGCCCAACCCGCGCTCACGCAGGCTCGTGTACGCACCCGCGCTGACGACCAAGTGGTCGAGAACCTCCACATCCAGGAGCTTGCCGGCCTGGACGACCGCGCGCGTCAGGGCGACGTCCTCGGGGGACGGATCGACGGCCCCACTGGGGTGGTTGTGCGCCAGGATCAAGGCGGTGGCGTTGCGGCGCACCGCCTCGCGGAACACCTCGCCGACGCGGACATGGCACGCGTTGACGGTGCCGGCGTAGAGCGCGACCGCGGCGATGAGCCGGTTCTTGCTGTCAAGGAGCAGGACGCGCATCTGCTCGGCCTCCAGCGCGCCCATCTCGGCCAACACGAGACGGGCGGCGTCGCGGGGACTCGTCACCCGCGGCCGCTCCTCCCGTGGCTCGACCAGGAGGCGCGTCGCCAGGTCGAGCGCGTCCACCAGGCGGTCGGCCTGCCGGTGGGTGAGGCCGTGGGCCGCGCGCAGAGTGGGCGCATCGGCGCGTCGGAGCGCCCCGAGCGAGCCGTAGTGGCCCAGTAGGCGCACGGCGACATCGGGCGCGATGCCGGCGACGCGGGCCAGCACGGGCGCCGCCGGGTCGGGGACGTGGTGGGGCGAGATAGGGTCAGGAGTGTCCACCTCGTGCGTCCATGGGACCGCGATCATACCCACCTCCTTGCGTGGATGCGTCCAGTAGCGTGTCAAGCGAACGCTGAGCGATGACCACGGGGACCGCCGAGGGGCCGGCAGACGCGGTCCGGCCCCTCGGCGGTCCCCGTGGATACGACCTACCCACCTGTTGAGACCCAGATTGATGGACGACTAGGCGGCACGCCCGATAGCGCCGCCGGGTGTCACCCTAGGCATGGGCGCTGTGGGTGCAGGTGAGGGGGTCGCAGCCATGGTCGGCGATGGCCTCCAGGTCCCGCAGGGACACGTCGCCGACGAGCCCCTCGGCGAACCGGCGATAGTCGCGCTCTCCGCCGTCGCCGCCCAGGGCAGGTAGGAGCCGGCGCGTGTGGTGGAGCAGGAGGTCGCGCCACAGATGAATCTCGGCGTTGGTCCGCTCCAGCGCCCCCGCGTCGTCCGCGTTCGCATCGGCGCTGCCCAGGGCCACCTTCTGTCGCAACGCCCGTGCGACCAAGCCGGCCAGGGCGCGCAAGGTCGTGAGGATCTCCTCCTGGTCGCGCGTGGGCGTGTCAGGGATGAACATGGTTGTCTCCTCCTACGTGACCCGCCGATGTCGGCGGGGTACCTCGACGAGAGGGGCGGCCACGCAGTGGGTGGCCGCCGCGATGTGGGGACAGGAGCCGGAAGGGACGCCGCAGGAGCAGCGCCCGCTCGCCGGCTCACAGTAGTAGACGTGGGTCTCCTGACCGGCCGGCGCGTGGACGGCGTACAGGCCTGCGACGGATAGGGGGATAGGGATGGCCGGGGCGGCGGGATGGGTGTGGTAGCGCGCCACCCCACCGCCCCGCCGCGCGTCGCACGCCGTCACGCTGCCTCGCCGTCGGTCGGCGTCGGGATCGGCCGGTAGAGCACCTGGAGGTGCTCGTCGGCGCGCGGCGCGCGACCGTTGGACAGGTGGCGTAGGTGCGCGTTGATCTCGGCGACGACCGCGTCGGCGGCGGCGCGGTGGTCTGCCAGGATATACTGGCCGGCCGGCAGCGTCACGATCTGGACGCCGCGCTCGCGCAGGCGGCGCCGCAGGGCGCGCTGGCTGAGCTCGGGGCCGGACGGGGACATCGCATACAGGGGTGTCATGTGAGCATGCTCCTTCGTCAAGTGATGGGGACGCCGCGCGGCAGCGTCCCCTCGATCAATGGGCGTCGTGCGGACACAAGCCGCCGGTCGCCCGACTCCGGGCTAACGGCGGGGGGACGGGTCGCGTGGCGTGCCGGAGGGGGCGAGGTCCGTGCGCGCGGCGAAGTACTCCTCGGACATGCGCCACCAGAAGGCGAAGGCCGCGAAGGCGTCATCGGGACTGAGGTCGGTGGGCACGCGCTCGATGACGACGGGGACGACGCCGCGCCGCAGCGTGTCGAGTAGGTTGGCGACGTAGCCGCGGCTCGTGCGCCCGCGCGTCGTCACGTCGATGGGGACGGCGCTCGCCGCGCCGCGCACGGTCACGAGCGCGTCCACGCCGAGTACCTCGTCCTCGGCGTGGGTGGTGCGTTCGACGCGGGCGATGGCGGGGTGCGCCGCGATGGCCGCGAGGAAGACCTGCTCGTCCAGGTGGCCGTCGCGGTCGTGGCGGTAGCGCAGACTGTATGCGCCAGCCGCGACCTCGCGGACGCGGTGGACCTCGTGACGCCGGGCATACTGCGCGATGGCGTGAACAACCCCTTCTCGTACCGTCGTGGATGTGCTATTTTGTCCGTACATGGGTTGAGACTCCCGTGTAACAACGAGCCGGACCGCAGCTGATATCTGCGGTCCGGCTCACTTTTTGCGTTTAGGCGAACGATCGTGGATAACGTTGTCGAGTTCGTCATCCGTCCGTAGCGATCACCTCCTCTCCATAGCTGTGCCCCTCTCGGCCTGATCTGGGCGGCGATCGCGCCGCCCCGTGGTGTGTGGATCTCGTCGGCATCAGGCCGCGTCCTCCGTCTCCTTCTTCTTGGCGGTATCTTTCTGGCCCCAGCGGGCGTCGCGTTCGGCGCGCGTCTTCGCGGCGTGGCAGTGGTCGCAGCGCCACGCCACGTTGTCGGGCGCGTTGCCAGCGAGCACGCCACGGACGTGGTCACGCTGCGTGCCCGGCTCGCCACACAAGGCGCAGGGGTGCGGGTTGGGATAGAGCCGGCGCGTCTCCGCCCGCAGCCGGTCCTTCGCGCGCGCCTCATCCGTTGAGCGGCGGCGCGGTCCGGTGCGGTCGGGGTACTTGCGCAGGTACGAGTCGCGCAGCAAACGCCACACGACGTCGCCGCCGTAGCGGCCGAGCGTGGTGGCGAACCCCTGTTTGCCCAGGGCGACCATCCACTCCCTGCCGTATTTCTCGTAGACCGCGGCCCCGCCAGCGCGGCCAAGCGTGGCGAAATAGGCCCGGCGCTCCTCCGGCTCCGTCGGGATGGCGCCCATCAGTCGTCCCCGTCCAAGGCAAGCGAGAGTGCGTTGCCGCCGTCGTTGCGGTTGACCAAAGATCACCTCCTTCATGCTCCGCGCCCTGTTGGGTCGCGGATAAGCGGGACGGGCGCGATGGCCATGCGCCCGTCCACCCGTCACACGCGTCCGCGGTAGACGCTGCCGCCCTAGCGGTCCCACGAGGAGCCGTGCGGCCGGGGGAGCCACGGGGGCATGATGCCCCGTGGTGAGTGCGCGCCCGGTGTGTCGCCGGATGCTTCCGTGTCCTCGTCCTCCACGTCGCCCTCCGCATCCCGTTCGCTTTCGCCGTCGCTCGGCAGCGGATAGAGCGAGCGTGGCCGTGTCGCCTCGACGGGCGTGTCGTCGTCGTCGGTTTGCGGATCGGGATAGACCCGGCAGCCAGCGTGGCCGGCGCCGCGTAGGAACGCGACCACCAGGTCGACGCGCCGCGCCGCATCGGCGTCGAGCAGGCGCTTGTAAGAGCGGAACAGGCCGGGCTTGCTGTGCCCATGACGGAAGCGGGCGAGCAGCGCGGCGAGATCCCCGGCCCCCTCGGGCGTGAGCCGCAACAGGAGCGCGGCGGCGAGGTCGGCCTCACCGTGCGTGTGGAGCAAGGCGTGGAGCGCCCCAATGTCGATCGTTCGTGCTAACTCCGCCTCTCGTTCGGGGTCGTCGGCGCGTGTGCGCCGCAAAGTCAGTCCCATCTTCTTACCTCCTGGAGACAACAGGGACGGGGCGCCGTGCGGCGCCCCGTCCCTCCCGATCGTGTCTGTCGCTTGTGCCGGACTAAACGAGCCGGGCGTCCCTGCATCAGTCGTCTATCGCGATCACCTCCTTCCTGGATAGCCTGGATGTAGGAGGCGCGGCCGTGGTCGCCCGTGTGTGGGCGCGAGTGGTCGCCTTCCGCGCCTCGTACGCCGCGTGGCAAGCCGCGACCAGACGCCCGAACCGCGCGAGGTCGACCCGGCGCGCCCGCTCCTTGGCCGCTTGGTAGATTGCCGCGCCATCGGGCCGTCCCATCAGCGCGCCAGGGTCCCCGACCAGCGGCGGCAGGTCGGCGAGGAACGCTTCCGCCGCAGGCGCTAGGTCCAGGGTGGCCAGCGTGCGTAGGCGGCCCCTGCGCCCGGCGCGGTCGGGGTCGCCGAGCAGGACCAGGCGCCGGGTGCGCACCAGCGCGCGCAGTTCGGCGTACATGCCGGGGCTCGGCTGGTTCGAGCCGAGGGACACGGCCGCGTCGCCGAATGAGAGAACGGCGAGGCGGTCGACGACGCCCTCGACGACGACCACCTCACCCGCCTGACGGCAACGGTCGAGGCCGACCACGAGCCGATCGCCGCGGACGTTGAGATATTTTCTCCCCTCATCCCACGCGGCGCTCTCGCCGTAGAGGCGGGCCGTGGCCCAGACCGGCGCCCAGTCTCCGCCGACCAGACGCCACTCAACGAAGGTGATGCGCCCGGCGAAGGTCTCGTGGCCATCCCGACGCAACAGTCCCAGGCCGTGCGCGATCTCCGGGGAGAGACTGTGCTCACGCAGTGCGGCGCCAAGCGTGTCGGTCGAGACGCCGATCCACTCGGAGTGGATCAGGGCGTCGGGGATGCCACGCCCGCGGACGTAGGCCAGGGCGTCGCGGTTGGCCGGACGCCAGAGGTTGGTCGCCCACACCTCGGCCGCCGTTCGGTAGATGGCGATGGCTGCCTGATCGGGGAGCCGAGGCCACGTCTCGGGGCGGGCAGCCATCGCCGCCCCTTTGATGCCGGGCGGCAGGTAGCGATGCCCGGCGGGCTCGCCGCGCCGCGCACCGAGCCGTTCCAGGGCGAGCGGGAAGTCGCGCGGCCACGACAGGCCCCAATAGGCACAGGCAAACGTAATCACGTCGCCGCCGCCACGCCCGCAGCCCATGCACTTCCACCAGCCTTCGGCCTGGTTGAGGCGGAAGCTGGGCGTCTTGTCGTCGTGTCCGGGTAAGGGACAGTGGGCGACCAGGAAGCCGCCCTGACGCTTGGGGTTGACGAGGAACTGTGCGACCGATACCTCGCGCTTGATGCGGTCGATCTCAGCCTGGGGGATGAGCATGGCGATCTCCTTGTCTCGGTCTGGTCAGGCGACCTTGACCAACGTGGGGTCGATGAGGTGGAAGAGGCGCGAGGGGCCGCCCGCGCCCTGACCAGGATCGGGCTCCCAGGCGGCGGTAATCGCCTCATGCGTACGTGCGCGCGTGCAGGCCACGTAGAAGGTGCGCACCTCCTCCTCCAGGCCCGCCGGGCCGCCACGCAACACGGCGGGGTGGGGCAGCAGCCCCTCCTCGACCCCGGCCACGACGACCGCGCGCGCCTCGCGGCCCTTGAAGCCGTGGATCGTGTGGACCGCCACGGCGTTGTTGGCATCGGCGGACGGTTCCTCCGCGAGCGCGTGGTCGAGCACGCCGAGGTCACCCTCCTGCTCGACCAGCGCGCGGAGGGTCGCGATATCGCTTGCCGTGGCGGTCGTCTCCACGTCTAGCCACGCCGCGATCCCGGTCCGTTCCAGGACCGCGTCGACGAGGACAACCGCCTCGGCGGTCTCGGCCAACGCGCGGAGTCCCTGGTAGAGGCGGACGAACGCGCCGAGCTCGCGTTGCTGCCAATCGGAGAGGCCCTCTGGTCGCTCACGATGCAGGCGTCGCATCGTCCACGGGCTTGTGTGGGTGAGGGCGAGACGGAGCGAGCGTGGCGGCGTGCGTTGCGTCCCGCGCGGCGGGGCGTCGAGCGCGCGCAGGAGGGCGTCGCCGTCGTCGGGGTCGCGCAGCAAGGTGAGCCATGCCATCAGCGCGACGCTGGCCGGGCGACCGGCGAGCGCCTGCGTCCCCGCGCGCACGGGCAGGCCGGCACGGCGCAGAGCCTCCGTCAGCCGGGCGCGCTGCCGGCGCGTCCGCACCAGCACCACCGCGTCGGTCCACGCGTCGAGCAGCCCGCGGCCGCGTAGGTCGCACAGGTACGCGGCGATCCAGGCGGCTTCGTCGGCACGCGTCCGCGCGACATGCACCAGGGGCAAGGGGCCATCGGGGCGCTGACACAGCCCGACGATGGCGCCGCCGGGGAGCTGGGTCGCGATCGTGCGTGAGAGGTCCAGGAGCGGGCCGGTCAGGCGGTAGGTCGTGCGCAGCGTAACCACGCGCGCCTGGGGATACACCGCCCGGAACTCTAAGAGGAAGCGAGGCGAGCTACCGCCGAAGATGGCCTGTCGCGGGTCGCCACAGGCGGTGGCGTGGCCCTCGGGGCCGGCCAGGTAGGCGAAGAGAGCCGCCTGGTACGGGGACCAGTCCTGCGCCTCGTCGCCGACGACGCAGCAGTAGCGGGCGCGCAACTCGCGCCGCAGCGCCGGGACCTCGGCCAGGAGGCGAACCGGGCGCACGAGCAGGTCGTGGACGTGGAGGAGATCGCGCCGGGCCAACAGGTCGTCGTGGAGCGTGAGCGCGGCGTCCACGAGAGTAGCGTCAGTGGTGCGGATGGGCACGCCAAGCTTGGCGTCGGCGATGAGCCGGACGGCGTGATAGGGCGTGCGGTCCAGGCCAACAGCGCGGACAGCGTCCACGGCGGCCCGCTGGGCCTGGGCGCGCGTGGCGACGTGGACACGCGGGCGGTTGTCGTAGTCGCGCGCCCATCCGTCGCGATAGAGCGCGAAGCCGATGGAGTGGAAGGTGCGCACATCGTAGTTGGCGAGGTCTTCGTCGCCGGTACGGGCGGCGAGGCGGTCGTGTAGCTCGTGCGTCGCGGCGCGCGTAAACGTGAGGGCGGCGATCGCGCCCCCACTACGATCGCCGAAGGCGCCGGAGCGCCGTGCCTGGTGGAGCAGGACGAGGCGCTCGACCAGGGTGCGTGTCTTGCCGGCGCCGGCGTGGGCGAGGACGAGGAGCGGCCGGCGTGGGTCACTGGTAGCGGCCTCCCGCTGATCGGGATCGAGCATCGTACCTCCGTGAGCGGCGTGCGGTGTATGGAACAGAAGATGATCCACGACCGACGCGGGATGATCGACACGATCACCCCGCGTCGTGCCGTAGCGCGCCCGGTTAGGCCGTCTTGTCCGTGGCCGCGCTGGGTGAGGACACCGGCGCCGATGTCACCGCCCGCCGAACCGCGGGGACGGGCTGCATCGGGCGCGCCCGACGTCGGATCGGAGGCGCGGGCCGCGCCGTCCCCGCCGCCTGTGCCGACCGCGCGGTCAGGTATTCGCTCGGGCAACGGCGCGTGCGCCAGGGGCTTGTGCCCACAACCTTGAGCTCGACCCCGGCGCCCGCAGCCGCGGGGACCTCGCGGAAGACGCCACGGCGGCGACAGCCGGCGCAGCGTACGAGCCAGAGGCGCCAGGCGAGCAGCGGGAAGCAGCGCGCGTGGCCGGTGCGGTGGCCGAGCGCCACCAACCGCGCCTCGAAGGGCGCGAGGACGGGCGCGACGAGGGGATACCGCCCGTTCGCGCAGAGCACCCCGACCGGGGTCGCCAGGGCGAGGGCCAGTTCAAGCGCGAGCCGGGTCGTGCCGCGCGGGAGGCGGCCGATGAGCCGGACGGACGCGCGTAGGGGATGAGCGCGCCGGGGCGCGTCGTACTCCGCGCGCACGCGGGCGGGTTTGGCGCGGGTGATCCGTCTGTCGGCGAGCGCGACGAGGGTCAGGCCGCCGCCGACAATGACGATGTGGGACAACGCGATGACGTGATCGGATGCCATAATAGGTAGACTCTCCTCCTTCTTGCTGCTCCTCGTACCGTGTCCTGATGGACGCAGTGGCGCGCGATGGTGAACGGAGTTGCCGTGCTGTGCTCTGCCTCCTTCTTACGTGGATGGGTACCAGCGTGCCATGCGGTCGCCGCTCATAGGGAGAGGCGGTCCGCGCTGAGGCGCCGGGGACGGCGCGGCCGCGCGCGGGCGCGGGCGCGGGCGTGCCGTCGCACGGTCAGCGGGAGGATGCTGGTCCGACAACTCGTCGCGCGCGTTCAAACGCCAGGGTCGACGTGTACTGACGCGCGATGAGTCGAGCCGGTCTATCCCTCCGACGTGCCCGCGGCCGTCGTGGCGATCCGCTCATGGTGGGACCGTACGGACCAGTCGGAGCAGGTGTGGCGGCATCCGACGTTCGCCAGCCGGGGCGGTGCGGTGGGACCCGGCGTCACCGGAGGCGCGCGCGATACGGCAGCCTCAACCAGACATCCCCACGCTAGCAGGGAGACCTCCGTGAAATCTCCGGATGAGGCGCGACAGGTAGGCGGCGACGAGGGACATCTCCTGGTTTTCTCCGGATGGGCGTCGCGGAACGGGAATGTGAGGGGGCGCGCCGCGGGGATGTGGGCACAGAGACGGTCCGCGCAGGGTGTAGGGCGATGGTGGCGGTGGGGATGCCGGGGACAAGACAATCGCGCGGGGCTGAGACGCATTGGCCACGAGCCCTTTGGCGCGGCCATGTGGATTGCCATATGTCCCCGCGCATGGTGGGGCAGGTGTAGGTCGGGGGCAAGGGGCTCTTATGAGCCATCCGGAGAAAATGCGGAGGTCCGCGCGGACCCAACGATCGGGTCGAAAGATGGCCCATGCGGACCCAACGATTGAGTGGGCGAAAAAGGACGCGCGGAGGGACTCCTATCTCTGGTGAAACGCCATTCTCCGGGTCATTCTAGGCGCCCTGACGTTCTTCTGTTTTTCTTTAATTTTCTTGCATCAGTCCGTGCCCTGTGCGCCTCGCCCGCTCACCGCGCACGATTGCCTCACCTGGACAAGGAGCGGGAGCATGACCCGGACATGATGCGAGCCACCGTTGAGCATGATCGCGGCTCTCTGCCGCGACGACAACAAGGTTTTGTGGTTTGAGTTTTACCCGCTACGGTGGGCCCTTTTGTGGCTCTGACACACCTTCCGTGCTTCGCCCCTACCTGTCAGGCCTCCCACTATCTGCCTCCGTCCCTCTCAACTCGCGACTAGCACGCGCTGTCGGAGCCAATCGAACGACCATGCATCGTGATGCTCCTTGTCTAGACGGACGGTTTGTACCGTGCCTGCTTTGAGTTGCCGGAGCAGCGTGAGCACCTCGGGCTGATCGGGGAACAGGTACAGGTGGATACGCGGATCGCGCGGCACCTGGATCTGGCTGCGGTAGAGGCGCGTGTAGATCCAATGGATCGGCGCCTCCAGGCGGGCCACCAGCTGCGTCACGGACAGATACCCCACCGGGCGCTGCGGATGCGTGAGCGGACGTTCGATCAGCAGGCCGTGTTTGAGTCGGAGATTGCGGACGGTGCTTGCCAGCACGACCGTGTGCCGCGGGGAGCGATCCCCTGAGCGGTGAAAGCGGCAGCGCTATCCCGGTCTGCCTGGCCTTCCCATGCCCACGCCAAGATCTGTTCCTCCATCTCCGTCGCCATGGACAGGGCCGCAAACACGCCAATGGCCAGGGGAATGTCCTCCGTCGTCGTCTCCCCGCCATGCCAGACGATCTGCATGGGTGTGAGACCCGAGAAGCCCACGACCTGTAGGCGTGGGAGTCATCACACCACAGTGACGTCAGGGCAGAGATAGACGTCTTGGATGGCATGGAGCAGGCGCACGCCGTCATCCATGGGACGACTGAACGCCTTGCGTCCAGAAATCAGACCCGTGCCCCCCGCGCGCTTGTTGACCACCGCCACGTAGATGACCTCGGTCAGATCGGTGTCACCGGCTGTGGCTCCGCCCGAGTTGATCAACCCGGCCCGCCCCATATAGCAGTTCATGACCTGGTAGCGCGTCAGGTCGATGGGATTGTCGGACGTGAGGTCACTGTACACCGCGCCGCTTGTCTTCCCGAATGTGAGCGCGGTGAAGCCGCCGTTCGTCTCCGGCAGCTTCTGCTTGATGATGTCCGCTTCGATGGTGACGCCGAGATGGTTGGCCTGGCCCATCAAATCAGCCGCGAGGTGATAGTCCGTGCCCTCGTGGTTAAACGCAGGGTTGCGCAGATAGCACCAGAGGACCGTCGCCAGGCCCATCTGGTGCGCCTCGTGGAAGGCGGCCGCGACCTCCTGAAGCTGCCGGGACGACTCGGGCGACCCGAAGTAGATCGTGGCACCCACCGCTGCGGCGCCCATGTTCCAGGCTTCGCGCACCGTGCCGAACAGGATCTGGTCGTACGTGTTCGGGTAGGTCAGGAGCTGGTTGTGGTTGAGCTTGACGATGAAGGGGATCTTGTGCGCGTACTGACGCGCGACCGCCCCCAGTACGCCGAAGGTGGAGGCCACGGCATTGCAGCCGCCCTCGATGGCCAGCGTGACGATGTTGGCTGGGTCGAAATAGAGGGGGTTGGCCGCGAACGAGGCGCCGGCGGAATGTTCGACCCCTTGATCGATGGGTAGAATAGACAGATACCCCGTGCCGCCGAGCCGTCCGGCGCCGTAGAGCTGGTGTAAGCTGCGCAGCACCTGGGGGGAGCGGTCCGAGCCCACGAAGACCCGATCCAGGAAGTCCGGTCCGGGGAGGTGCAGTCCCGCCTTGGCGACCTTGGGCTGGTAGTCAAGTAGATCGCGATGATCCCCGAGGGCCCGGGTGATGACGTCGATCGAGGCGGTGTTCTTGACGAGGGTGGCATCCATATTCACGGTGTCCTTTGCTGGATTGCTCCGCGCCCACATCAGACGTGGGTACGGTCACGGTTCTCTACATGCGGACCGGCGCGTCCACAGGTCTTGCGGGTCGCAGCCAGCGTGACATGCGGTCTGCTACACCGCACTTCAACCGCGCGGGTGCGTGACTGATTGCTGGTATTCCCAGGCGATGGCGTCTTTGAGCGTGTGAGCGAGCTGACCGCCGATGGTATCGCCGGCCATGTCGACCACGCCACGCCGTCCCCCAACGGAGACGACAAAGCCCTTATTTTGATGCCGGAAGGCCTTATGCACTCCGGCATAGCCGGTGCCCGCGATGATGATATGGTACTGTGCTCGTGCTGTGCTCCAGCCATGTACCTCTCTCCTCTGCACCGTGCGCGCCCATCTCATCAACGGCCCGCCGCGGAACTGGGCGCCTCCCTCCACAGGAGGACGTCAGATGCTGGCCGATTGCTCATTGACCGGCCTCCTTACGGATTGCGAGGTCGTCCACCGCCACCACCGCGTCGGTGCGTGGCCACGCAACCAATGGATGAGGGGCAGGAGAAGCGGGAGAGGGGGATCATATCTCTGCGCTCGTGCCGTAGTATTGGTTATCCTCGCGAAAGCCCCCCTGTCCGTCCCAGAGGTGGGTGTACTCGTCGACCAATTCGATCGAGCGGACCCACTTGACCATCTTGTAGCCCAGATACGTCTCGACACGCAGGCGGACCGGGGCCCCATGGTTGACGGGGAGCGGCTCTCCATTCATCTCCAAGGCCAGGATCGTTTGGGGATGCGTGGCCTGGCCCATGGGGAGGGTCTCGTAGAAGGGACGCTCCCATGCGTGCGTGGCCTGGGGGAACGATTGCTTGCCCTGCTGATAGGACGTGAAGACGAGGTACGTCGCGCGCGGCGAGGCGCCACAGCGCTGGAGAATCGCGGTGACCGGCACGCCCGTCCAGGCGGCGATCCCACTCCAGCCCTGGATACAGTTGTGGAGGGTGGTCTGAGATTCCTGGGCCATCGCGCGTAGATCGTCGAGCGACAGGCACAGCGGGGTGTCCACCAGCCCCGACACCTCCAGCCGATAGTCGGCGAAGTTCGTTTCTACCAGCCTCTTATACTCAGCCGTCTCGGGGGGATAGCCATTGGTCCAGAAGTACGACGAGACGTTCGTATAGTGCTGGCGCGTCGTCAGATGCTGCATGCTCAGCATGCGTATAGGATCGACGACCGCCCCGAGGACGTGTTGCATCCGGCGTCGGTGGCCCAGAGAATACCACGACGCCCAGGCCGCGATGAGCAAGACGACGGCAAGGCTTCCAAAGAAAATGACCAGCGCCACCGATAGATGTATGTGCGCGGCGCCAGGGGAGTTCCCCACCGTGATGTTGCGCACATTGTCCTGGAAGTGGACCACGAAGACCAGCACGATGTGGACGATGCCGAACAGCGTCCAGAGCGCCAGGCCAATAAAGTGCAAGCTGCGCGCGCCCTGTTTCCCTCCCAGGAGTTTCACGAACCAGGGGAAGCGCGCCTCGATCGCCGGCGACAGGGCGAACGCGGTGACGATCTGGAAGGGGGCCAGGAGGAAGACCACGCCGGCATACGCCAGTTGTTGCAAGGGATCGAACGGGCGGAAATCGCTCGCCGGCGGGATGTGGAAACTGCCATAGATGAGGGCGGTGTGCCAGGCGCGCGGAATGATGTCCCACGAGGTGGGAATTAGGCGGGTCCACTCGCCGGTGGCGACGAGTAAGACCACGTACGCGAGGCCGCTGAGCATCCAGAACGTGGCGCAGAAGAAATGCCAGTGCCGGCCCAGGCCGAGTTCATCTTTTCCCGGCAGGGCGAGCCAGGGGGAGATGGGCCGTTCATCATCCATCGCGGTGTATAAGCGGTCGGTCGGCACGGTGGCCGTGGTGAATTTGAGCCATTCGGAGCCGGGCTTACAGCTGGTATTCCAGTAGAGCCGGGGATGGGCCATCAGAATTTGCAGGCCGGCGCGCATGAGCAAGAACATGAAGAGTAAATTGAGGTAATGCGTGACCCGTATCCAGAGGGGGAAATCGGATGCGGCGAACACAACGTGTGGTCCCATCATTAAAACGCCTCCAGTCCAAACGACGCACTCACGCGCGCATGTGTACACACCGACGCCCCATAGAGCAAAGGGCCAGTCTCTTTCATTGTGGCGCAGGGGGCCTGTCACCCTCGTCTATGGCGTTTATGGCGCTCACGACCTCCGTCATCCTGGCCCCTGGGACGCCCGCGCGGGCCACGCGATAGTGAGCAGGAACGCGCTCTCGTCGAGCGCTTCCACGTCATGGGCGACGTCCGGATCGAGCGCCAGGACGTGCCCAGCCGGCAGCTCGATCGTCTGATCAAGCACCTGGAGGCGCATGTGTCCGGTCAGCGTCTGGATAGAGAGGCGCCCAGGCGCGCGATGCTCCTCCATGCGCCCGCCCTGCCGCATCACGATCAGGACGATACGGAGGTCCGGTTCCTTGACGAGAGTCTTGGCGTTGCGCATGCTCTGCCGCCAGCTCTCTTCGCCGCGCAGGCGCTCTACTTCCCCGAAAAGATCAAAGGTGAGCAGGGCGCGGGCCACCTGATGCATCGGCCGCTCGGGATTGCCATGTGTCTGTCCGGCTGGATAGTCGGTTGAATACGGTCCGC